>UMHE01026639.1_pt1 | contig 39506 bp, 28 predicted proteins | sample 1965451 | NCBI WGS metagenome assembly UMHE01 (sample SAMEA4836090, study PRJEB28245) | human gut metagenome | biome: gut microbiome; material: fecal sample | place: Denmark | collected 2008 | reverse complement strand
ACACTCCTTCTTCGAAAATAGATCTATCCTCGAAAATCTTCTCTTAATCTGAGGCAACTTATTTTTTTCATGTTACTGAATGCAAATTTCTTTCCATTCGCAAATTTACCACTTATTAGGTAATCCTTAAAATAATAGCTTGGATTTTTTTTGACGCCTCCTATATACTTTTTCAAATCCGAAGTAAAATTTGTAATTTTGTACGATTGTGCGATTGATTTTGGAAATGGCGAACATACAGAACAACGACTACACAGACGACAACATACGGACCCTGGAAGGTGTCGAACACATCCGCCGGCGTCCGGGAATGTACATCGGAAGGCTTGGCAACGGCTCCAATCCGGGAGACGGCATCTATGTGCTGCTCAAGGAGATCGTCGACAACTGCATCGACGAGTTCTCCGCCGGATTCGGCAGGCAGGTCATCATCGACATCGATGGCAGACAGGTCTCTGTCCGGGACTTCGGACGTGGCATTCCGCTTAATTCGGTTGTCAAGGCGACCAGTCAGCTGAACACCGGAGGCAAGTTCGACGACAAGGCTTTCAAGAAGTCCGTCGGCCTGAACGGCGTCGGCACGAAAGCCGTGAACGCCCTGTCTGAGAAGTTCTACGTCGAGTCCTTCAGGGACGGCGAAAGCTCCTGGGCGCGGTACGAGCGCGGAGAGCTGGTGGGCAGCGACAGGAAAGAGAAAGTCAGCGAGAAGAACGGAACCCTCGTGGTCTTCACACCGGACAGCACGATGTTCGGGAACTTCGAGTTCAACATGGACTACGTGGAGACCATGGTCAAGAATTACTCCTACCTTAAGAAAGGGCTGACACTTGTCCTGAACGGTGTCTCCTACAAGTCCGAGAACGGTCTTCTCGACCTGATCAAAGACACCATCTCCGAGACACCGCTCTACGAGCCGATCCACCTGGTGGGAGAGGACGTGGAGGTCGTGCTGACGCACGGCAACTCCTACGGCGAGAACATAGCCTCGTTCGTCAACGGACAGAACACCCGTGACGGTGGCACCCACCTCGCGGCGTTCAGGGAGGCCATAGCGAAGACGCTCAAGGACTTCTACAAGAAGAACTACGCTCCGGAGGACTGCCGCCAGGGCATCATCGGGGCGATCAGCATCCAGATCCAGGAGCCGAACTTCGAAGGCCAGACAAAGACCAAGCTCGGATCCACCTACATGTGGGAGAAGGAGAAGACCGACGGGAACGGCAAGAAGATTCTCAATCCCGACGGCTCCATCGAGATCGACCGCGGACCGACCATCCGCTCGTACGTCAATGACTTCATCGCCAAGAATCTGGACAACTACCTGAGAATCAACAAGGACATTGTTCCGATCATCGAGAACAAGATCAAGGAGTCCCAGGCTGAGCGCGAGGAGATTGCCGGGATCCAGAAAAAGACCAGGGAAAGAAACAAGAAGGCGAATGTATACAATCGCAAGCTGCGCGACTGCCGCTTCCACTTCTGTGACAAGCTGCCTAAAGGCAAGCAGGATCTCGCGGAGCAGACGAGCATATTCATCACGGAGGGTGACTCCGCGAGCGGTACCATCACCAAGGTGAGGAAAGCCGAATACCAGGCGGTGTTCAGCCTTCGCGGCAAGCCGATCAACTGCTACAAGGAGAGCCGCAAGAAGGTGGCCGAGAACGAGGAGCTGAACCTGCTGGTCTCAGCCCTGGGAGTCGAGGACGACCTTGAGAACCTACGCTACAACAACATCATCGTGGCGACCGACGCCGATGATGACGGCATGCACATCAGGATGCTCGTGCTGACCTTCTTCATGAAATATTACCCGGATCTTATCCGCCGCGGACACGTGCATATTCTTCAAACCCCTCTTTTCAGGGTGGCCAACAAGAAGGTGAGGCGCTACTGCTACTCCCCCGAGGAGAAGGAGGCCGCCGTCAGGGAGCTGAAGACCGCCGTGCAGATCACGAGGTTCAAGGGTCTGGGAGAGATCTCGTCGGACGAGTTCGTGGATTTCATCGGAGAGAACATGAGGCTGGATCTCGTCAAGCTTTCCGACGAGGAGTCCATAGCGGACATCATGGAGTTCTACATGGGCGACAACACGATCGACCGCCAGAACTTCATCAGGGCGAACCTGCGTTCCGAGGAGGAGTTGGAGGACGTTAACATCTAATATTCAAAGACTATGTCACGTTGGGCGAAATTTTGCGGATGGCTGCTGAAGAAGATGGGCTGGACCACGGTAGGTGGCCCCGCGCCGGAAAGCAAATGCATCATTCTCGGTGTGCCACACACTTCCGTGTGGGACTTTGTCGTCTCCTACCTCTTCTATACACAGTTCGACCGGACCGCGCACGTCATGATCAAAAAAGAGTTTTTCTTCTGGCCGGTCGGAGTGTTCCTCCGCAAGGTCGGCTGCATCCCTGTTGACAGGAGAAGCGCCGCCGCGATGGTCAAGAGCCTCATCGAGGAGATGGAGAAGGTGGACACGTTCCACCTCGCGATCGCCCCGGAAGGCACCAGAAAGGCCGTGAAAAAATGGAAGACTGGCTACCACCTCATCGCCAGAGAGGTCGGATGTCCCGTGTACATGGGCTACTTCGACTGGAAGACCAAGCGCGTCAGCATCGGCGAGAAGGTTGAGCTGACGGATGACGCGCGCGCCGACACCGACAGGATACAGGCGATCTACGAAACAATGCACTTCGAGGGCAAACACCCGGAGGGCTATATCACTCATTAAGAATAATTTATTATGCCTATTTTCAGCCAAAACAGGGAGAATTATGTCACGACCCTGGCCAAGCTATTTGAATATGCCACCGACAACTACGCCAAGCGGCCGCTCTCGCGGTTCGTCGAAGGTGGGCAGGAATATACCTTCGACAGCTTCAAGCACAAGTGTCTGGAGCTTTCACACCGGTTCAACAGATTCGGGATCAGCGCGAGGGACAAGGTAGCCATCCTTTCCAACAACATGCCCAACTGGACGGTTGCGATGTTCTCGTGCGTGCCTTTCGGACGTGTGACCGTGCCAATCCTGCCGGACTCGTCGGAAAGCGAGGTCACAAACATCATCAACCACTCGGAATGCAAGGCCATCTTCGTGTCCAGGAGACTCCTTAAGAAACTCAGTCAGGAGGTGATCGACAAGCTGACCCTCGTGATCGACATAGAGACATTCGACTTCATCAAGAAGGATGACAAGGCTTTCACCTGCGAGGGTCACGGTGTTGATCCACAGGCCGACGACCTTGCGTCAATCATCTACACATCAGGGACTTCCGGAAAGGCCAAAGGCGTGATGCTCAGCCACCGCAACTTCTGCCAGAACATCATCGCGGCCTACCACGCCCAGAAGGCCGGGAAGCACGATCGCTGGCTCTCCATCCTGCCGATGTCGCACACCTACGAGATGGCGTTCAGCGTGCTTTACCCGCTGTACGTCGGAGGCTGCGTCTATTATATTCAAAAACCGCCCACACCGAGCATCCTGATGCAGACGATGAAGAAGGTCAAGCCGACCATCATGTGCTCCGTGCCGCTGATCATCGAGAAGGTCTACAAGAACAGTGTGGTTCCGACGGTGGAGAAGAGCCGCGTGCTTTCCTGGATGAAGGGACACACGCCGAGACTCCTCTACTGGCTCATCGGGAAGAAACTCTACGCATCCTTCGGCGGGAAACTGAAATTCTTCGGTATCGGTGGGTCAAAGCTGGATCCGACCGTCGAGGACTTCCTCAACAAGGCCGGATTCCCTTATGCGATCGGCTACGGCCTGACAGAGACCGCGCCGCTGATCACGAACGCCTGCGTGGGAAAGACGGTGGTGGGGTCGATCGGCGTGCCGGCCTACAACGTGGAGGTCAAGCTCCAGAACGTGAACCCGGAGACCGGCGAGGGCGAGATTGTCGCCAAGGGTGACAACGTGATGCTGGGCTACTACCGCGACCCGGAAAGGACACGCTCCGTGCTGACCGACGACGGCTGGTTCCGCACCAACGATCTTGCCTGCAAGGATTCCAAAGGACGCTACTACATCAAGGGAAGGCTCGGGAACATGATCGTGGGGCCTTCCGGCGAGAACATCTACCCGGAGGAGATCGAACAGGTAATCAACACGTTCAACGGTGTGAATGAGTCCCTTGTGGTCGAGAGGAACGGCAAGCTGGTGGCCCTCGTCAAGTTCGACGACAACGTCCTTGACTGGAACCAGGAGCGCGAAGACAAGTTCTTCGACAACCTCCAGTCAATGAAGGAGGCTGTTCTTGAATATGTCAACAAGCACGTCAGCAAGCAGTCCAAGATCGGCGAGGTCGAGGCGATGAAAGAGGAGTTCGACAAGACCGCCACGCACAAGATCCGCCGCTTCAAGTACAAGGAAGGGGCGCAGAAAACCGGCGAAGGCGCTTCACAGGACTCTGAAAACAAACCAGAAGACAAGGCCTCTTCTCAGAAATAGCCTTTGAGAAAGGGCATCACATAGAAACCGGATCCTTACCAATTCCGCTCGCGGTAAGGATTCGGTTTGTCGATTACAGGAAGGCCGGAGTCATTCTCGACCTTGACACAGTCGTGGATGCTGATCTCAGCGTCCGGCTTCCACTTTGAGAAATCATTGTCTTTGATGGTCACATCGCCGCAGAACTGCACGTCGATCACGGGCTGCCCAGGGAACAGCGGCGCATAAGACTTGGAATCAATGAATATGTTGTCAGAGATGTCGAGCGTTCCGACGCTTCTGGCATAGACAATCTGGCTGTCAAAGGTTGACACCGTGTTGCCTGAGAAAACCACACGGTTATGATAGTGGAAATCATTGCCCCTGGTCTTGGTAGGAATTTCAGGATCGATCTGGAGGATGGCCTGCGGGCCGTTCGCGCCGATGGCCAGATCCGTAAACTTGTTGTTTCTAATCACGATGTTCTTTGTCCTTCCGGACTCGTACCAGAAGTTGGCGTCGCCGCTGACACAGATTCCAGCCATCTGGGAAGCGAAGTCGCAATTCTCGACCAGAACATCACCATAGGTTGAAAGCAGCATACTTCTGGCTCTGTTGTAACGTACAGTACAGTTTCTGATGGTCACTTCAGCCCCACGGGAAAGATTCTCAAGGGCGATATTCGTTGGGTTCTCAATTCGTGTCAGATCAAAATCCATCTCGATCAGATAAGCTTTACGATCAGATTTGTCTATCGACTTGATAACGCCTGAACCTATCGGACGGAGATTGGACTTGTCCACGAAACTGATCTTATCTCCAGCGTCAGCGAATTGATTGCCAACCTGTTGAAAATGGCCGAAATGCGCTCGTAAAGTATTCACCGACAGCACCGAGTCCACAAGCATATATATTCCGTGTATGTTGGCGGCATCGTCCAGCATACTCTCGAACAGGCTGTCCTCGATGATTATCTTTCCGTTGCAGCTGACAAAGTGGGTCGCGTCAGCGGAAGTGGTCACCATCCTCGGAGAACCTTCGTGAGCCGCAGTAGAGAAACCTTTCACCGAGATATTCTCTGAATATTCAGCTATCAGTCCCATCCCGCCACTCCGGTAGATGTGGACATTCTCTATGTTTATATTCTTTGATGACAGCACTGCCATCGCCGGGAAACGTCTGTTAAGTCCTGTAGGCCCTTTGTCGTCCCAAACGCTTCCAACAGGCGGAACGTCCCTCGCGCTCAGGCGTGTGAACTCGACCACGCCGTCGCCGAGATCCCGTGCTCCCATCTCGCCCGACCAATAGCCGTGGTCGTAGGCGCAGGTGTCGAAGAAAGGTCTGTGGGTCTTCGGGTCGAAAAGGATGCTCTCCCCCATCGGATACTCCCAGTCATAGCCTCCGAAGAAAAGCCTGTCGCCTTCGATACGGTACTTGGTGTCCGGGAAGACCTTGACAGTGAAGCTTCTGCTGACCGGATCGCTGGAGAGAACCGTCCCTTCGAAGGTCCAAGGATAGTCGTAATCGACCGACACGCCCTTGATGGTGACATTGGACGACCCCTTGACGGCGAAAGGCACCATGCACCCGTGGAACATGAAGTCGGAGCCGTCGCCTTCGATCGTGACATTCCTCATGTCCTTGATCAGGAAGGCTATGCGCTTGTCACCGCTGTCGTTGTTCGAGAGCGTCAGGAACTCCCGCGCCCCCTGCTCCGGGTAGAACGGGTAAAGCCCCTTCCTGAAACAAATCCTCACATTACCTTTCGGATGAGACTTCAGGATTTCAACAACAACCGGAGTGTAATCCTTGACGTTCGAATCGAAAGGAACCTCAACTGTTTTCACCGAGCACGATGTCATCACTGCCATCATGATGGCCGCAAGTATGGTCAATATCTTATTCATAAAACTTAATTCTTTGTCGATTTGGAAGTCTGGCGTTGGCCGATACGCTGAGCGAAGTAAAGATTGGCGAGGGCGAGGACAAGGCCGAGGATGGCGGACAGGAGGATTCCCCACCAGGGCCAGACGAGGGATAATGAATATGCCGCGTATGCGATGAGAGGGACGGAGATAATGCTGGTCACAAGTCCGGGAACATAGCCTTTGAGGGTTACAGCGCGCACGAGGTTTATCAGGGCGCACAGTGAATATGCCATAAAGATTGTCGCCCAGATGCGTTCGGTCCATAAACCGCCGGCGAACAATGTGGCGGTCGAAAGGAGAACCGCAAGGAAACAGGCTCCGGCGGCTATGAGGAATGACTTCATATTCATTCCGGAAAGGCGGAAGAGGACATTCAATAAATTTGGGTGTTCATTCATCAAGGACACCCAATGCCGCCCTGCCCATCGCTTGGCGGTAAACAGCACCTCAAGGGTATGGCAAAGGGAAACAGCAAGGATCGGGAGAACTATATACAGTATCGAAAGTGCGCTCATATTCGTTGTTTGTTACATTTCAGCAATATAGAGGCTCAACCTGATTTCTATGGCTGAGTCCATAGGCGTGATTCACTTCAAGCCGGTTTGTCATCGGAACAGCAGCGGGACGAACCGGCTGAGATAGACGCGCCAGTTGCGCCAGATGTGGCCGCCGTCGGACTCTACGTAGGAATATTCATAACCAGCGTCATCAAGTTTCTTGCGGAAGTCGGAGTTGGCCTGGTAGAGAAAGTCATCCTTTCCGATGCCGATCCAGAAAAGTGATGGCTTGGTGGCGAAAAGTCTCGCCAGCTTGCCGTCAAAATCCTCATAGACAGGAGATTCCTTTTCCGGGAATATGGCGGCGGAGAAGAGGCCTATGTACGAGAAGGTGCCGGGATATTCCTTTGAGATGTGGAGGGAATGGAACCCGCCCATCGACAGTCCGGCTATCGCGCGTCCCTCCTTTTTGCGGATTGTACGATAGTGGGAGTCAACATATTCAATGATTTCAGGGAAGGAGGTTTCGTAGGTGCCGTCCATTGTCTTCGGAAGGTTGAACTGTGGCTGGACGAGGCCGTTGGAAGTCTCGCCCGGGGCGGCCTCCTGCGAGGCGTTGCCGTTCGGCATCACCACGATCATCGGCTTCGCCTTGCCTTGCGCGATGAGGTTGTCAAGGATTTGGGAGGCGCGGCCGAGCTCCATCCACGCCTGCTCGTCTCCGCCCATTCCGTGCAAAAGGTAAAGCACAGGGTATCTGATCCTGCCGCTTTCCTCATAGCCGGCCGGAGTATAGACCGTCATCCTGCGCCTCATTCCAAGCGAAGGGCTGTCATACCAGACCTTCGACACCGTCCCGTGCGGCACGTCACTGACTTTGTAAAGGTCAGCCTGTCCTCCGCCGACAATGAATATGCTCGTGACCGTGGCCACATCCCTTATCTGATAGACATTCGACGGGTCGTTCATACGCTGGCCGTTGACGATGAACGAGTAGCCGTAGAGTTCTGGTTCGAGGGGCGCGCTGGTATATTCCCAGACCCCGTTCTGATCCTGGGTCAGCTCGGCGACTCCCGGAATCTCAAAAACGCCGTCAGGCGTGCTTATTTTTTGAGGCGGCAGGAAATCTCCGGTCACCTGCACCCTGATCACATTCGGTGCAGAATACCTGAAAGTCACCGAATTGTCATTGTTGACCTCAGGAGAGGTCACTTTTGCCCCGCTCCATAACGCCTGCTGGGCGAAAGCGTCAACCGTCATGGCAAAAATGTTCATTATCACCATGACAGCCAAACAGGACAGAATCTGAATATTACGTTTCATACCCGTAGTTTTTTTCTTTTGACACCGCAAGATAATGATTTTATTTCGGAATCGCCGCAAAAGTTGCCGGCAAGGCAGAATGCAGCGGGACAAAGAATCCGCAAAATGAGTATATTTGTGGCCTACAGCAGGCGACCGTCTGCCCGAAACAGATAATTCACAATCACTGAATATGAGGGATTACATCATCGCCCTTGATCAGGGCACCAGCTCCTCCAGAGCGATAGTCTTCAATAGAAACGGCGAGGCCCAGGCCGTGCGCCAGAAAGAGTTCACACAGCATTTCCCTAAGCCGGGGATGGTCGAGCATAATCCTATGGAGATCTGGGCGACAGAGTACGCCATGATGACGGAGGCGGTCACCTCGCTGGGGCTTGGGGGCGCGGACATCGCCGCGATCGGCATCACCAACCAGCGCGAGACCACCATCGTGTGGGACGCCGAGACGGGGAAACCGGTCTACAACGCCATCGTCTGGCAGGACAGGAGGACTTCTGAGTATTGCGACTCGCTCAAGGCGGCTGGGATGACCGGGATGATCCGCCAAAAGACCGGACTGATCATCGACGCCTACTTCTCCGGCACGAAGATCCGCTGGATCCTGGAGAACGTTCCGGGAGCGAGGGAAAAGGCGGAGCAAGGTAAGCTACGTTTCGGAACCGTGGACTGCTGGCTGGTGTGGAACCTTACCGGAGGCCACGAACACGTCACCGACGTGAGCAACGCGTCCCGCACGATGCTGTTCAACATCAACACACTTGAATGGGACAAGGAACTGCTTGACCTGCTGAACATTCCGATCTCCATGATGCCGGAGGTCAAGTCTTCGTCCGAGGTCTACGGCCAGACCGATCTCCTTGGAGGCGATGTCCCTGTGGCGGGAATCGCCGGCGACCAGCAGGCCGCCCTGTTCGGCCAGATGTGCACGGAACCCGGCTCAGTGAAGAATACCTACGGAACCGGATGCTTCCTTCTGATGAACACGGGCGAGAAACCGATACTGTCAAAGAACAATCTTCTGGCCACGATAGCCTGGAAGATCGGAGACAAGGTCAACTACGCGCTTGAAGGCTCGATCTTCGTCGCCGGCTCCGTCGTGCAGTGGCTCCGTGACGGACTCGGCATCATCAAGAGTTCCTCCGAGGTCGAGGCGCTGGCGGCCTCGGTGCCGGACAACGGCGGCGTGTACATGGTTCCGGCACTGACCGGTCTGGGAGCCCCGTACTGGGATCAGTACGCCAAGGGCAGCATCCTCGGCATCACACGCGGGACAACGGCGGCACACATCGCGCGCGCGGCTCTTGAGGGAATCGCGTTCCAGACGATGGACATCGTCACGGCGATGGAAAAGGATTCGGGAATACGTCTGGGCGAGCTCAAGGTCGACGGTGGCGCTTCCAGAAACAATCTTATGATGCAGTTCCAGTCCGACATCCTCGGAGCGAAGGTCATCAGGCCTAAGGTCACGGAGACCACCGCCCTGGGAGCCGCCTGTCTCGCAGGTCTGGCGGTAGGGTTCTGGAAAGACATCGAGGAGGTCAAGAAGCAGTGGCAGGCCGACCGCCTGTTCACCCCATCGATGGACGAGGCCGCCGTCAAGGCCGCCAAGGCCGGCTGGGCCGATGTCATCGAAAGGACATTGACAAAGAAATAATCTTAATCAGGAATGCCTTAGTAAGTGTTAAATAATAAGTTGGTAATCTTTTAAGGATTACTTAACGAATAAGGGAGGCCGAAAGTCATTTTCAGCCTCCCATTGTCTTTTCAGTGTTGCCGACCGGTTACCTGATCATAGGCAGCCAGGTCTGGATGTGGGAGCCTTTCCAGCAGTCCACAGAGGAGTAGTCCACCATCTTGATGTCGCCCTCGGTGGTAGGGACGAGGAACTGCATCCTTGTGCCAGGGCGCTCCGGGTCAACGATCTTGACCTTCACCTCACCCTTGGAGTCGGCGACAATCCTCACAGGCTTGTCGTAGTCCGGATCAAGGTTCTCGTCACGGGCCAGCACGAGAGGACCCCACTGAACGGCCTGGAAGTACTTGCCTTCAGGGTTGCGTCCGTTCTCAGGGGCGTTGATGAGCCTGGCCTTCATGTCGAAGATGATGTAGATGCTGTCGCCGGCCTGCCACTTGCGGTCAAGCGAGAGGTACTTGCCGGCCTCAACCTTGCCCACATGTCTGCCATTCACGGCCACGTAGGTGTTCTCACTCCACGAAGGGATGTGCAGTTTCACCGTGAACTTCTCCTTGGAGGCCGGATCGACGGAGATCCTCACCTCGTTCGCGCGAGGATATTCAGTGACGATTCCAAGCTTCACCTCGTTGCCGGCGGCTGTCCTGGCGGTGACGGTCCCGGCGTTGTAGAGATTCAGCACCGGACCTTCCTTTGACTGCATAGCCGCGATGTAAGGCAGGTAGGACAGTCCGCAAGGGCCGCTGAGATTGCAGCAGGTGACAGGCTGGCCGTCAATGTTGGTTCCCCAGCCGCTGTTGGTGACCTTCGCCCCATTGAGAAGGTTCACGTAGCTGAATCCCTTGCCGTCCGGCTTCATGGCGCCGAGAAGGCCGTTGTAGGCATATTTCTCGATGTAGTCAACGGCGGCAGGGTCGCCCGTGAGACGAAGGTACTGTGAGCAGTACTTCATCCACGTCACGCCAACGCAGGTCTCCATCATCCTCTTGATGTCAGGATTGGTCTGCTCTACGGCGGTGTTGCTCCAGCCTTCACCGTAAAGCTTAGGCCAGTAGACATCCGAGCCGGCGTTGCCGATGATCGTAACCTCGTGATCCTTCACGTCGTTGAAGAAATTGTCGAGGCACACCTTCCATTTAGGATCGCCGGTCGCGCGGTAATATTCAGCAAGACCCTCCCAGACGGAGGTCATCTCGTAGGCCTTCGGATAAGGCTTGCCCACCTGGTAGAGAGGCGTGCCTTCATAGACCTGCTGGAATATGTTGCTGCCCTTGGAGGCTCCGGTCCTGACGATATATTCAGAGAAATCAAGGTACTCCTGCTTGCCGGTGATGAAGTAAAGCCTCATCATAGGCTCAAGGATCGATGAAGACTCGATCTTGGTGGCGCTCCATCCGAGCTGCGTGATGCCCTTCTTAGGAGCCGGACCGACCTGGTCGATAACGCTCTTCGCCTCCTTCTCCACCGCCGAAAGAACCCTCGGATCCTGCTCCACGTCAGCATAGTACTGAAGCAGGCCAAGCATGACGTACTTCCTCTCCCAGATGTCGCCGTCGCGGTCTCCAGGCTGATCGTCAACCGTGGTGCAGCTGATGCTTCCGTTGCTTCTCTCTGTCGCCATCAGCTTGTAGACCAGTTCCTTGGTCAATTCCTTGAGTTCAGGATCCTGGGTGTAGCGGTAGAGAAGAGAGTTCGTGCGGATGCTCTTTCCCGGCATCTCGCCGAGAGCGAACTGCGGACGGCCCTTGACAAAGAAGTCGATGACCTTGTCGTAAGGCATCACGCCTTTGACCCAACGGTCAATTGAACTCTGGATGTCATCGGCGAAATAGCCGTTGAAGGTCACACTTCCACCGGGAAGCGGCTCAATCACGTCATTCACCTTCTTCAGATCATTCTGGGCGAAGGCTCCGACGGAAAGCAGCATGGCTGCTGCGAAAACGATTGCTTTTTTCATTATAAGAATATTACTGATGTTTCCGAAAACGCAAAGATAACAATTTTTCCACTTCGTGCAACGAGCGGAAGGTGTTTTGGACAGTTGGACAGTACCTTTTGAATTGTGTTTTGGACATGCCGCCTCTTTGCCAAGCGGCATTTTGTTCGTATATTTGTCAAATCACATATTTTTGGTCTTATGGTAAGAATATTCTGCAAAAACACCGGAACCTTCAAGGAGTTTCCCGAAGGCACCACCTTACAGGACATCGCGCCACAGTTCGAGTTCGACAAACCGTACGACATACTCGCCGCCAAGGTGAACAACGTGGCCGAAGGGCTGAGGTTCAGAGTGTTCCACAACAGGGACGTGGAGTTTTTGGACTACCGCACCTACATCGGACGCAACTTCTACAGCAGGTCGCTGTGCTTTCTCCTCTACAAGGCCACAAGGGATTTGTTCCCGGAAAGCCGGATGACAATCCGCCGCCCGATCTCCAAGGGCTATTACTGCTCGGTCTTCAAGAATGACGGGTCAGGACTGACGGAGGCCGACGTGGATGCCATCGGAGCGAGGATGAGAGAGATTGTCGAGGCCGACATTCCGTTCAGGCGCAAGGAGATACAGATCGAGGAAGCCATCAGGATATTCAAGGAATCCGGCGACCTCGACAAGGTGAAGCTGCTGGAGACGTGCGGCGAGGTGTACATCACCTGCTACTCGCTTGAGGATGTGACTGATTATTACTACGACGAGCTGGTTCCTAGCACCGGCTACCTTAAGACCTTCGGTGTGAGGCTCTGCCACGGAGGAATATTGCTGCGCGTCCCTGACCGCCACCATCCGGAGGATCTGGCGCCGTCCATCGAGCAGCCGAAGACCTTCGAGGTCTTCGCCGAGACTCACAAATGGAACTGGATAATGGGACTGGCGAATGTCGGGGATGTCAATGAGTCGATCCTGAAAGGCAACGCCTCGGACCTGATCCAGATTTCGGAGGCATTGCAGGAGAAGAAGATAGTACAGATCGCAGAGGAGATTGAAAGGAGGCACGACGATCCGGAGAATCCGGTCAAGCTCGTGCTGATCACCGGGCCGAGCAGCAGCGGAAAAAGCACGGTCTGCAAGAGGCTCAGCGTCCAGCTGAAGGCGTGCGGCCTGCACCCGATCTCGTTCTCCACGGACGACTACTTCGTCAACAGGGTGGACACGCCGAAACTGCCGGACGGAAGCTACGACTTCGACAATTTCGACACCGTGGATCATGAATATCTCCAGAAAGACCTTGTCAAACTCCTTGACGGCGAGGAGGTTGAGGTTCCTGAATATAACTTCGTCACAGGCCGCCGGGAGTTCAACGGCAAGAACCTCAGGCTTGGCGAAAGGTCTGTGCTGCTGATCGAGGGACTTCACGCCCTGAACCCACGCCTCACGGACCAGGTGCCGGAGAAGGAAAAATTCAGGATATTCATAAACACCATCACCTCCATCTCGCTGGACTGCCACAACTGTATCCCGACAAGCGACAACCGCCTGCTGAGAAGGATCGTGAGGGACTACCTCAAGGGTGCCTTCACGGCACGGGAGTCGATAGCCAACTGGCCGAATGTGCGCAGGGCCGAGGTCAAGTGGATATATCCGTTCCAGGAAAACGCCGATGTACTGTTCAACTCGGCCTATCTGGTGGAGTTCGCCGTGCTGCGCACCCACGCCGAGAGGATCCTCGCGACCGTGCCGAAGAACTGTCCTGAGTACAGCGAGGCGCACAGACTGCTGAAATTCCTGCACTACTTCGTGCCGGTCTCTGACAAGGAGATCCCGCCGACATCACTGCTGCGAGGATTCATCGGAGGGGGAAGCTACTGACATTCTTAGAAGCTGTTTTTTTGCCAACGGCAGCTAAGAAAGACATTAATATATTCATAGATAACAATTTAAACATCTACCAACAAAATGGCAGACGAAAAGATAATTTTCTCGATGAACGGTGTGGGAAAAGTTCTCCCGCACAACAACAAGGTTATTCTTAAGGACATCTACCTTTCATTCTTCTACGGGGCCAAGATCGGCATCATCGGTCTGAACGGCTCCGGTAAATCGACCCTGATGAAGATCATCGCCGGTGTGGAGAAATCCTACCGTGGCGAGGTGGTCTGGGCGCCTGGCTATTCGGTTGGCTACCTTGAGCAGGAGCCTCAGATGGATCCCGACAAGACGGTCATCGAGGTCGTGCAGGAAGGGGTCCAGGAGGTCATGGATGTCCTCAATGAATATAACGAGATCTCCCTCAAGTTCATGGAGCCGATGGACGACGACCAGATGAACGCTCTCATAGAGCGTCAGGGCGAGTTGTCAGAAAAGATCGAACATCTCGGCGGATGGGAGATCGACGCCAAGCTCGAAAGGGCGATGGACGCTCTGAATTGTCCTCCGCCTGACGCGAAGATCTCCACCCTTTCCGGTGGCGAGCGCCGCCGTGTGGCCCTGTGCCGCCTGCTTCTGCGCGAGCCGGACGTGCTGCTTCTTGACGAGCCTACCAACCACCTTGACACAGAGAGCATCCAGTGGCTTGAGGCGCACCTGAGGCAGTACAAAGGTACGGTCATCGCCGTTACCCACGACCGTTATTTCCTCGACAACGTGGCCGGCTGGATCCTTGAGCTGGACAGAGGCGAAGGCATCCCGTGGAAGGGCAACTATAGTTCCTGGCTGGAGCAGAAGACCAAGAGGCTTGAGATGGAGGAGAAGCAGGAGAGCAAGAGGCGCAAGACCCTCCAGCACGAGTTGGAGTGGGTGCGGATGGCTCCCAAGGCCCGTCAGGCCAAACAGAAAGCCCGTCTGGGCGCCTACGAGAAACTGGCCTCGGCCGACGCCAAGGAGAAGGAGGCAAATCTGGAAATATACATTCCTAACGGACCGCGTCTCGGTAACAAGGTCATCGAGTTCAAGGACGTGTCCAAGGCCTACGGGGACAAGATTCTCTTCGAGCATCTTTCGTTCGCCCTTCCGCCTGCGGGAATCGTGGGCGTGATCGGCCCTAACGGCGCAGGCAAGACCACGCTGTTCAGGCTCATCATGGGCATCGAGAAACCGGACACAGGCTCTATAGACATCGGAGAGACCGTGAAGATCTCCTATGTGGACCAGCAGCACAGGAGCATCGATCCGGACAAGACAGTGTTCGAGACCATAGCCGGGAACTCCGAGTGGGTAAGGCTCGGCAACAAGGACATCAACGCCCGCGCCTGGGTGTCGAGGTTCAATTTCAGCGGCTCGGATCAGGAGAAACTCTGCGGAGTCCTTTCCGGAGGCGAGAGGAACAGGCTTCACCTTGCGCTGACCCTCAAGGACGAGGGCAACGTGCTGCTTCTGGACGAGCCGACGAACGATGTGGACGTGAACACGATCCGCGCCCTGGAGGACGGTCTGGAAAACTTCGCCGGATGCGCCGTCGTGATCAGTCACGACCGTTGGTTCCTGGACAGGATCGCCACACACATCCTCGCTTACGAGGGTGACTCCAACGTGGTGTTCTTCGAGGGCAACTACGCCGAGTACGAGGAGAACCGCAAGGCCCGTCTCGGTAACACAGAGCCTAAGAGGTTCAAGTACAAGAAATTGATGGAATAGTTTTTGCAGTGTAATGCCTTTGTGCGCCGCACTGGCGCACTATTGGTGTTGCTTTGAAGCGGCATCAGTTTTTAAAACTCACTAAAACTATAACTGTTATGGCAGCTGAATCTAAAAAGTACGAATGCCTTCGTTGCGGTTGGATCTATGATCCGGCGGAAGGCGATCCCGATGGCGGCATTAAGCCCGGAACCCCGTTCAAGGATATTCCTCAGAATTGGAAGTGTCCTGTCTGCGGCGCTGCGAAATCCGATTTCGCGGAATATTCTGAATAACGTCCCTCCGGCCACTCTGAATGACGTAGCGGAAAAGGAATGTGGATGATCAAACACCGGCGACAGAACTGGCGACAGTGTAGCCCATTGACCAGGCCGCCTGCAGATTGAAGCCGCCTGTTATCGCGTCCACGTCAAGGACCTCCCCGGCGAAATAGAGGCCGGGGTGGGTCTTGGACTCAAGTGTATTGAGGTTGATGTTGGAAAGGGCGACCCCGCCGCAGGTGACGAACTCCTCCTTGAAGCGGCTTTTGCCACGGATCTGGTACTCGTCGTTGATCAATGTGTTCACAAGGCGGTTCATTCCTTTGGATCCAAATTCCGCCCAGCGGGCGTCCACGCGGACTCCGCTCTTAGCTGTCAGGTAGCTCCACAGTCTGGACGGCAGCTCGGACGGATGGGTGTTCTGAATCAGCTTCTGCGAATTGTCTTTAGAAAGCGACGTGATCATGCCCCTGACATCCTCCTCCCCGGAGTCACCCAACCAGCTGACAGCGAGGGTGGCGGTATAGTCATTATCGGCGAGATAGCGCGCGGCATAGGAAGAGAGTTTCAGGATTGCCGGCCCGCTCATTCCCCAATGGGTGACAAGGAGTGGGCCGTCGGCCTTGTATTTCGTGCCGGCCAATGATGCCGACGCGTTCCCGACCACCGTGCCCATCAACTCACGGATCGGACTGCCGGGGAGGTTGAACGTGAAGAGGGACGGAACCGGCGGGACGAGCTCAAGTCCCAGACCGTCAAGGATTCCAAGGCCGGAAGGTTTCGGACTGCCTCCGGTGGTGACGATCACGATGTCAGCGAAAAAACGCCGGTCCGAAGCAGATTCGACAGGTTCAGCAACCTGCCGGGGCATTGTTGCGCCCGATTGTCCAAGAGGCTTGCCGTTCCGGTGACCGTCTTCAAACGAAATGCTGTAACCGCCGCCGGGACAGGGAGATATTCCCGAAACCCTATGGCTTGTGTGAAGCGCCACACCTGCCCGGCGCATACCGGACAGTAAAGTGTTCACGATCTCCATCGCATCCTGTGAAGCCGGGAAAACGCAATGATCCTCCTGAAGGACAAGCCTTACCCCCTCGTTCTCGAACCACTGCCATGCACTCCGCTGGTCGAACGAACGGAAAAGGCGTTTCATTAGTTTGTCGCCGCGAGGATAAGCGGCTGACAGAGAGGATATTCCCTCAAAGGAATTGGTCAGGTTGCATCGTCCTCCCCCGGTGATCGCCACCTTAGCCAAAGCCTTTGGCCCCGCCTCGAAAACATCCACCGAAGCGGAAGGCATCCTCCGCTTCAGCTCCACGGCGCAGAAACACCCCGCCGCCCCGGCACCCACAATCGCAACTTTCATATTGCAAAACTACACAAAATCCTTTGATTTTGATAAAAGAATATACCAGTACAAACGAACCCAGAACAAACCCATCGGAGCGGAGCGACGCAAGGGGTCCGGGGAATACAGTCCTCGGTGCCCCCTCCGGGGGCTGTCACGTAGTGACTGGGGGGTGGAAGAAAAAGCGCACGCAGTGCGGAGCGACGCAAGGGGTCTGGGGAATACGGTCCCCAGTGCCCCACCGGGGCTGTCCCGAAGGGACTGGGGGTAGAAGGTATATTATATGGCAAAATGAATTTTGCCATATAATATTTAGTGGATATCTTTGTCCTCAATTTATGGCATCGGGAAAGAAGGACATACTTCTCGGGATGGTCAGGAACGGCCTCCCGATGACTCTCGGACAGCAGATTCGGCTCACGATTCTGCTGAGTCTGCCCGCCATTGCCGCTCAGATCTCGTCCGTGCTGATGCAGTACATCGACGCCGGCATGGTCGGTCAACTTGGTGCAAACCAATCAGCGTCAATAGGTCTGGTCGCCACGACAACCTGGATAATGGGTGGATTCCAGTCCGGAGCCAGCTCGGGATTCTCAGTCCAGGTCGCCCACCTTTGCGGAGCGCAGGATTTCAAGGGAGCCAGATCTGTGATGAGGCAAGGGCTCACCACGGTCTTCATCATCGGACTGGTTCTCGCAGTGATAGGCGTAAGCATCAGTGGGGCGCTCCCCCACTGGCTCGGCGGAACACCGGAAATCAATGAGGACGCATCTGAATATTTCCTGATATATTCGGCGTTCATTCCGATAGGCGCTGTCGGATGGGCCGCTAATTCAATGCTACAGGCCAGCGGCAACATGAAGATTCCGAGCCTGATGTACACCGGAATGTGCGGCCTTGATGTGGTGTTCAACTACATATTCATTTACATTTGTGAGATGGGAGTGGCTGGCGCGGCTCTGGGAACAGGTGCGGCGCAGGTCGTCACCTCGATATTCGTGATCTGGTATATTCTCAGACGCTCCAAGGAATTGAATATCAAAGGAGAACAAGGCACGTTCATTCCACGGCGCAAGACCGTGCGCAACGCTTGGGGCATCACCGCGCCGATGTGGCTCCAGAACATCATCATGCGAGGGTCGCACATCATGAGCACAATCATCGTGGCGCCGCTCGGCCCGATCTCCATCGCCGCCAACGCCTTGGCCATCATAGCCGAAAGCTTCTGCTACATGCCGGGCTACGGAATCGAGGAGGCGGCCACCACGCTTGTCGGCCAGAGTCTCGGGGCGAAACGCAAGGAAGTCGCCAAGCGGTTCTCGCAGATCACGATGATGATGGCCGCAGGGATTATGACTCTGCTGGGAGCGCTGATGTTCATATTCGCGACTGAACTGATGATGCTGCTGAGCTCGGATCCGGATGTCATCGCCCTGGGAGCCAAGGTGTTGAGAATAGAGGCGTTCGCCGAGACCCTCTATGCGTTCTCGATCGCCGGCTACGGTTCCTGCGTCGGCGGAGGCGACACGCTCGTGCCGAGCGTGATGAACTTCGGAAGCATGTGGGTGATACGCATCGGACTGGCACTGATTTTGACACCTCGGATGGGACTCGTCGGCTACTGGGTGGCTATGTGCATCGAGCTGAATGTCCGCGGATTGCTGTTCTACTGGAGACTGCGCGGCGAGAAATGGATGAAACTAAAGATCACTTGAGAATATGGAAAAGATCATCAACCAGGAATTCGGCGGAGAGAGACCGCTCTACTGCAGACACGACCTTTATCTTGAGAATGTGAAGATCCACGCCGGGGAATCGGCGCTGAAAGAGACCGGCAACATCACAGCCGTACACTGCCAGTTCGAGGGCAAGTACCCGTTCTGGGAGTGTGACGGATTCGTCATCAAGGACAGTCTCCTGACCGTAGGAGCCCGCTCGGGCCTCTGGTACTCAAGGAACTGCGAGATCTATGACACGATCATCGACGCTCCGAAGACCTTCCGGAGAATGGACGGCATCAAGCTGAGAAACGTCCAGATTCCCGGTGGCACGGAGACCTTCTGGGACTGCCGCGACATCGATGTGGAGGACTGCGTGATCGACAGGGCCGACTATGTGTTCATGCACTGCGAGAATGTCCGGCTGACCAATGTCAAACTCAACGGCAACTACAGCTTCCAGTATGCCAAAAACGTGGAGATCCGCAACAGCGTCCTCAACTCGAAAGACTCGTTCTGGGAGGCGGAGAACGTCACCATCATCGACTCCGTGATCAACGGTGAATATCTCGCATGGTACTCGAAGAACCTTCGCATGATCCGCTGCCACATCACCGAGACCCAGCCGCTTTGCTACTGCGACAACCTCGTGATGGAGGACTGCACGATGGGCGCCGACGCCGATCTGGCCTTTGAATATTCATCCGTCCACGCCACCATCAAAGGCAACGTCCCTTCCATCAAGAACCCTCGCACCGGCTCCATCCGCTACGGTTCCGTCGGCGAGATCATCCTTGACAAGAACATCAAGGCTCCCGGCGACTGCATCCTCGAAGCCCTGTAAGCATATTCATCAACAAGGCGACTTCTTAAATATTTTTAGAAAATTCTTCCGGATTCGACAATCTTATTTGTTATCTTTGTGTTGTTATTACAAATAATGATTCATTAGACGATCGGAATGAAGACAAGACTCTCGGTCGCGCTTTCGGCAAAAGGCACGCGCACATCAGCCCCCTGCGACAACACGACGGCAAACTCACCCGACGGGAGGATAACGTTCAGACTGACTGTTGACAAAAACGCTTGACGCTTATGAACTCATTCCTTAACAACATCGAGGGCAAGGGAGCCATTATGAAGCAGCGGATCCTCGGTCTTTGCATAAACGACGGGGATTTCAGCATCGCGGAACTCAGCAAGGAACTCAACGCCAGCATACCGACAGTGACAAGGCTCATCGGAGAGCTGATCGAGGACGGATTTCTTGAGGATCTGGGGAAGACCGGCACATCCGGCGGCAGACGTCCCAGCATATTCGGACTTAATCAGGCTGCCGGGTATTTTGTCGGGACGGACATCCGCAGGCACCACGTCAGCATAGCCGTGACCAACTTCAAGGGCAAGATCGTTGACTACAAGGAGGATGTTCCGTTCACGCTTGAAGGCACGGAAGAGTCGCTCCGGAAATTGTCCGATCTGATCAAGGGGAACACCGACACTCTGGGAATAGAGCAGGAAAAGGTGCTGGCCTACGGGATAAACCTCACCGGCCGCGTCAACCACGAGACAGGCTACAGCTTTTCGTATTTCATCGGCGAAGACAAGCCGCTCTCGCAAGTACTTGAGAAAGAGCTGGGTGCGCCTGTTTTCCTTGAGAATGACTCCAGAGCCATGGCCTATGGTGAATACATCTGCGGAGAGGCCAACAACGAGAAGAACATGATTTTCATCAACCTCAGCTGGGGGCTTGGAATGGGAATGATCATCGAGGGGAAGCTATCCTACGGAAAGTCGGGTTATTCCGGGGAGATAGGACACTTTCCGATGCTCGACAACGGAAAGATCTGCCAGTGCGGCAAGATCGGCTGCCTGGAGACCGGTGCGTCCGGCTCGGCGCTTCACAGAATATTCGTAGAGAAAATCAAGGAAGGAAAGGTTTCTTCCATCTCGTCAAAGTTCGCCGACCCGGAGGACATCGACATCGATGACATCCTGGAGGCGCTGATGGACGAGGACATGCTCGCCATCGAATGCGTCGAGGAGATCGGCTCCATCCTCGGACAGGCGACCGCCGGCCTCATAAACATATTCAATCCAGAGCTTGTGGTGATCGGCGGAAGGCTCTCCATCGCCAAAGACTACCTCATGCCGCCTATCAAGAGCGCCATCAACCGCCACTCGCTCAACATCGTGAGCAAGGACACCGCCATCAAATTCTCCAAACTCGGGAAGAAGGGCGGCCCGATCGGCGCATGCATGCTCTCGCGCAGCCGTCTGCTGGGGCTTCTTTAGAGAGGGGCCGCGCCGGAAGTACCCTCACCGGTCGCCGGCGCATCCGTCGTCCCTGAATATTCAGAATAGACATTGCCGAAACGATCCGTCACGCGGACTTCGCGTGATTTCGCGTCCCTGGACATCGCCGCCCTGAACAGGTTCTGGGTGAGAACCGCCTGAACCCATGATCTCTTGAGCGACGACGGATCCTTGTATAGCTCAAGGGTGAGAGGATCCTTGCCCTCGAAGCGCTCCATGTCGCAGACCTTCACTCCGTCCTCGAAATACTCCACCTTCCAGAGCGGATCATAGTCCCAGACATTCACAACCACCTCTCCCGGGAAGTACGGGGAGTCTACATAGACTTTCATCTGATAATCATCCGGAGTGTCACATCCAAGAAAACGCCATCGCACATCAGTACCGTCGAAACTATACAGCTTGAAACCGGCAGGACCACCATCCACGCAGACAGGGCCGCACCACCAGGCTCCTCCGAGCGAGGTCACGTTCTGCTCCATCAGCGTCTCCGTGATGATCTCGTTGTTCCCGGTGTGGGTATGCCCGGAGAGGATCAATGCATCGTAAGGCGCGAGCAGATCGTAGACCGCCTTCCTGTTGCACATCACATCCGCGATCTGGCTGTAGTTGAAATTATACCCCGTCCTGTCCCACTCGCGCAGGGTGGTCGGGATGTGCAACGACACGACAACCTTCATGTCCTTCCCCACATACGACAGATCACGCTCCATCCATCTCAGCTGAGCCTCAGGAAGATAGCCGATGTAGTACCAGTCCTTTCCGACATAGAAGTTGTCGTTGAGGACGATGTAGTGCACCCTTCCCACATTGAATGAATAGTATGACGGGCCGTACATCTTCTCGTAGTCCCTGGTCGAGCCTTCGAAAGAACGTCCGTAATTGGTCATGTCGTGATTGCCGATGACGGAGCGGAAGACCACCCCTGTGCTGTCCATTATGTTGTTGTACTCCGGATACAACGCATGGTTCCACCCCACGATGTCGCCCAGACACAGCCCGAACGTGTAGTCTCCGGCGACCCTGTCGTAGCAGTCCCTCACCGCCTCCGCGTTGTGCCTCAGCCCTGGAAACTCCTCGGCCTCGGCGATCTGCGGATCGGCGATCACGATGACATTGTGCCGGCTGTCATCCTTGGGATTCCTTCTCAATGTGAAATCGTAGGTGCTTTCCCCCGGTTCAAGTTCCCGCCAAAAACAGCCTTCCCCTCTCCTGACCGAAGAAACATAACCAGAAGGGGTAGAAATGAACACCAACCTACTATCTAAATATGGCTCAAGGCGATAGCGTCCCCGTGCGTCGGTCTGCGTCACCGACACGCCATCGGAGACCACAACCCCCGCAATCCCCTTTCCCTCACACAAAACCCGTCCCTTAACCGCCTTTCCATACAGCGGCAGCAACATAGCCAATGACAAAATCGTCAATAACACCCTTTTCATATTTAAATATTTTTATTCAAAATCTTCCGAAAGGTACAAAAATTTAATAAGTGTTAAAAGAATTAGTTGGCAAAATTTTGGCATTTGTTCAAGGACAGATTCGCTTTGCGCTGCTTTTCCACGCACGACAGAGTCTTTCCCTCACTAATCGAGAAGTTATCTTTTGGAAGAAGTAGTCTGCCGGTGATGAACGGCTGATGAGAGATACTCGCCTAAAAGTCAAACTAAGATCATCAAGTTATTATTCAAGGGGCTGACTAAACAGTATTAGTCAAGCCCCTCTTTCTTGCTTTTTGGCGAGGTCAACCTCGACATTGTCTCCGATTGTTAAAATTTCAGAAAGTTATTCAGACTTTTTAGTCTTTTAGATTTGCACCGTGATTCCAATATGGGGTTACGGTGTTCTTTTTATATACCCTCTGCAGCGGCTAAGGTGTCCGTGATGATTCCGGCGCCTTCGTCTCCTCGATTCTGGAAGGAAGCACTGTCCGGGAAGCGCACAGCCGCGCCGTTCAAACATCCGCCTTCGTGTGTACACAATCCGGTGCCACACCGGCCCTTCCCGATGCGATAAAGGGCTTTTAATGTTCCGCTATTCCGCGGCTTGTGTGTTCCGATAAGCTTTCTGCAGCAGATTTAAAAGCTGTTTTGATTTGTTAGAAATGTACTTTCACTCTCACATTTTCAGACAAACAAATCAGAGCCTCTTCTTAAGATGATGCTTCCCTGACTTTAGTTCCGATGAGGAGCCGTCAGGCAAGACTACCGTGGCGGTGCTTCCCGCAGGCACACACACTGTCATGGAGAATTTGTCACCGTCGAGTTTCCAGTCCACGGAAATACGTCCGTACGGGGTGTCCTTCGAGGCTTTCACCCAGTCAATACCTTCAACCATCTGCGGCTCGATTCTGACATGGCTGTAACCTGGACGCGAGGAATCCGGAACAATGCCTGCCAAAGCCTGGTAAAACCACAAGCCGATGGCGTTATAACAATTATGAATATGGCTGCGCTCCCCGTCCCAATGCTCCCAGGTAAGCGTGGCGCCATTATCTATCATATAAAGATAGCCGGGATATTCACGCTTCTTAAGCATCTGGTACATAAAATCCGCCTCATGTTCCCTTACTGCCCATTTTGAAAGGACGGGAACTCCCACGAGCCCGGTTGCGAGGTGCCCTTTGAATGTCTCGGCTGTACGTTTCTTCATCGAGGACACCACATCACGCACGCAAGACTGAGGAACAGCCCCCACCAGCATAGGGTAAGCCATGTCTATCTGGGTGGCAGTCGCATAGGTGTTGTCAGAAGGATTGAAGAATGTCTTGTGGATGAGATCGTTCTGCCTCTCGTGCTTTTCGCGGAACCTTCCGGAATCCTCCTCATTGCCGAGGACGTCCGCGATTCGCGACATAAGGTCGTAACTCTCGGAAAGCACACAGTTGCCGACAAGATCTACGGAGCGAGGGTCTGTCTGGTTGATTCCCTTTGGAGTGGCCCAGTCTCCAAGATACCAGTTTCTGTACTCTGTCCCTCCCCAGTCCTTGAGAAGACCATCCACACATTTGCTTTCCGCATAATCCAGCCACCTGCACATATTCGGATAATACCTTTCCATAAGCCTTTCGTCTCCATAATTGAGCCATGTCTGCCATGAGGCGGCGATCATGAAGGCGCACCAGAAAGGCCCGCCACCGGCGGAATACGGATTCGGCGCAGTGTGAGGCATGTCACCATTCTCTCTCTGGCAGTCCGCCCATGCCTGGATCCAGTTCATGTAAAGAGGAGAGACATTGAAAAGTGTCTGGAGGACAGGGGTGGAGGCATTGCCGTCACCGCCATAGCCCAATCTCTCAATCTGAGGGCAATCCACCATATAGCCGCCCAGAACAAGGGACGCCAGTGTCTCATGTGACATGTTATAGATAGCATTCAGATCCTCATCAGAACATTCGAAATCCGCGCCGCCCTCAAAATCCGTCATGACAGGGCTGAGAGTAATGCTTTCAAGAGCCAACGGGGCTTCAAGTCCCTTTATCTTGAGATAGCGGTAGCCATTATAGTTGAACTTGCTTGAAAAGACACCTCCGGACTTGCCGTTGCCGACATAATAATCAGAGTACTCCCCGTCACGGAAGTCCGCATAGTCCTTAAGATAGTAATCCTCATAGTACAAGGCTATCTTCTTACCGTCTTCCACCACAGGCATTACTACGTCTGTCTGACCCACAAAGTTTCTTCCCATGTCGTAGATGAAGCTGTCATCCCCTGCCCTATGGACAGAGACAGGATGGTGTCGAGACACCTTCGCATTGAGTTCACACATCTGAGGTGAAGCCGCATGATCCGGGATCCGAGCCACCGTCACCGGTCTCCAGTCCAGTCCGTCAAGGGTTTCCGCACTCAGATCAGCAAGTGCGTTACGCGAATCCACTATCTCACCGCCCATCCTGTGCGGAAACCAGTCGCCGAACGTCCTTCTGTCGCTTTCCGCAGCCATCCAGCCGCCATCAGTGACAGCCAAGACATCGTGCCCGCCGTGTCTGACGAAATCAAGCTGGGCTCTCACATAGGGGCCGCCAGGCACAACCTGCCAGGAATGAGTCTGGTACCAACCTTTGCCAAGCCAGAGAACCAAGTCATTCTCCCCTGCCCTCATCAAATCCGTCACATCGTAAGTAACAATCAGCGATCTCTTTCCGAACTGGCTCACGGCAGGGGTAAGGACAGCGTCAGACACGGCTGTTCCGTTAACGAAGGCCTCATGATAGCCTAAAGAATTCACCTGTAGCAGCACACGTCCGTCATCAGAAGGATGATAGTCAATTCTCCTCCTAAGTAAAGGAGCCGACTCCGAGTCCTTGTCTTCCTGCACCGCTCCGATGAAACAAGCCGACGCTTCCCAATCACCTGCATCCAGAAGGCCGATCCCGAAACTTGCGGTCTCGCTCCAATCAGAGACTTTGCCATCCTGGTTCCAGACACGGACTTTCCAATAACCGAAGTCACGAGACTCCAGAGGGTGTCCGGCATATTCCACTCCAAAAGGAACCGAGACCGCGACTTTGCCGGAATTCCAGAGATCCGCATCATTTTCATTAAGCGATGCCTCGTCAGACGCCACTATCAGCTGATAGGCAGACATTGAGGTTCCTTCCTCCGTAGACTTGAGCCTCCAGCTGAAATGCGGCCTCACATTGTCGATGGCAAGAGGATCCTCAAGAGACTCGCATCTCAAGCCATAGACCTCAACAACCGGTTCGCAAGCTATAAAAGAACCGCACATCACCGCCAAAAGCAGAAAAATGTAAAATCTGTATTTCATATCCTGTTATTTCTTATTGACCGCCACCGTAAAAAAAGCTTCCCTCATCCTACTCTATTCTTACAAGGTCTTACAAGGCCAGAGACAAGCACGGGATTATGCCCTCCGATGAACTCTCTGTCGATCGACAGTGACAAAGTTACGGAATATTTCCGTATGATGGGAGCAATGGCAGGTAAATGTGCCAAGGAAGTTTGCCAATCAGAATTTTATGCGGTAATTTAGGGGAAATTTTGAATATTATGAATCAAAATCATAACCGCATGACAAACAAAAGATTTTTCAGGAACACTCTCGGCGCGGTGGTCGCAACCTTGTCGCTGGGAATCTTTACGGAAACCACAGCCTCCGCCGATGAGGGGATGTGGCTGCCGTCACTTATCGCAGAGCGCATCGGGGACATGCAGAGCAAAGGGTTCAAGCTCTCCGCCGAGGACATCTACAGCGTGAATCAGGCCTCTCTGAAGGATGCTGTCGTACTTTTCGGAAGCGGATGTACCGGTGAGGTCATTTCCCCCGAGGGACTGCTTCTTACCAACCATCACTGCGGCTACGGTCAGATTCAAAGGCACAGCAGCGTGGAACACGACTATCTGCGTGACGGATTCTGGGCGATGAGCCGTGAGGAAGAGCTTCCGAACAAAGGACTCACAGTCAGCTTCCTGGAACGGATGGAGGATGTGACTTCAAGGATTCTCGAGGGATGCGCTTCTGGATTCAGCGAATCTCAAAGGGACTCCGTGGTGAAAGCCAACTCCAAACGCCTGATAAAGGAGGTGACCGCCGACGGGAAGGGACTTAAAGCCTCTGTCGAGTCGATATATTACGGCAACCAGTATTTCCTTTTCCTCTACCGCGTGTACCGCGACATCCGCCTGGTAGGAGCGCCGCCTTCATCAATCGGAAAGTTCGGAGGGGACACCGACAACTGGATGTGGCCGCGCCACACAGGGGACTTTTCCATCTTCCGCATCTATGCCGACAAGGACAACAATCCTGCGGAATATTCAAAGGACAACATCCCCTACACCCCTAAGAGGTTCTTCAGGATTTCTCTCGGAGGCGTCAGGGAAGGCGACTTCACATTCGTGTATGGATTCCCGGGGAAGACACAGGAGTACATTATGTCGGAAGGCGTGAGATACGTGTCGGAGATTTCCGATCCCGCTAAGATCGCCCTGAGGACAATGAGGCTCGACGCACAGAGAAAATACATGTCCCAAAGCCAGAAGGTCAGAATCCAGTACTCCTCCAAGAACGCCGGCGTGGCCAACGCGTGGAAGAAATGGCAGGGAGAGATGAAGGGAATCAACCGCCTGGGCACTGTCGCCGCGAAGCAGGAATATGAGAGGAGATTTGCCCGCTGGGCCCAAGGGACGGAATACAGTTCCATCCTTCCGCGCCTGGATTCATTGTATAAGGCATTGGAACCATATTCATTCGCCAAGGAATATTACAACGAGACAGCGGCCACGGTGGAGCTTTGCAGGTTCGCGGCATCGGCGGCGAAGGAAATTGCCGGCGGCGGCAAGGAAAAGGCCGCATCCATGTCCGAGTCATTCTTCAAGGACTATTATCTTCCTATAGACAAAGAATCCTTTGTGTCCGTCATGGGCGCTTTCATCAACGATGTCCCGGAAGAGTCTCATCCTGAATATCTTAAAGAAGAGCTAAAGAAGTACGGAAGCGTAAGCGGCTGGGCGGACGCCCTGTTTGGCGGATCGCTTTTCGCTGATGCTGAAAAGGTCGCGAAGCTTGAGGCTTCGGATTCCGCCGCCATGTACGCCGACCCTGCGGTAAGGTTCGCGAATGAGTTCAGGAAATGGTACACAAGCGATGTGTATCCTTCCGAAAAGCGTCTGAGCCAGGAGATTACACTCCTTTACAGGGATTACATGAGAGGACAGATGGAGTTTGAACCTGAAAAGGCTTTCTACCCGGACGCGAACCTCACCTTGAGAGTGGCTTACGGAAGCATCGGCGGCTACTCCCCTGCGGACGGGGCCTACTACAAGCCGCTTTCCACCCTTGAGGGAATAATGGAAAAGGACAATCCTGAGATTTTCGACTATAACATTCCTCAGAGACTGCGCGACATCTATGCAGCGAAGGACTATGGAAGATGGGCGATCCCCGGAGCAAACGGAAGACAGACCGTTCCTGTCTGCTTCATCGCCACCAACCACACTTCAGGAGGCAACTCGGGAAGCCCTGTAATAAACGAGGACGGCAACCTGATAGGTATCAACTTTGACCGCGTCTGGGAAGGCACGATGAGTGACATCGTCTTCGACCCGGACTACTGCCGCAACATCTCGCTTGACATCCGCTATGTCCTGTTCACGATAGACAAGCTCGCCGGCGCCGGCCACCTGCTGGACGAGATGGTCTTCGCGAAGTAGAGGGACGGATCCGATCAGTGAACAGCTTATCGAATATACCCATGCCTTGTCAGGTCTTCTCTTGATCTGACGGGGAATGTGTAACCGTCACGGAGCAGGAACAAGTTGTCTGAAACCTGAATGATCGCTTCGTACAAATGGTCAGATACGATGATCCCTTTATTTGCTTTCTCCTCCCGGATCAGCGACTGCATCTTCTCGACATGAATAGGGGCGATGTTGGAGAAAGGTTCGTCCAGGATGCAGAAATCAGAGGGTGACTTGATGATGATGAACATTTCAGCGACACGAGCCTCGCCACCGGATAATTCCCGAAACTGTTTCTTCTGAAAGGTATGGAACTTGGGATCAAACGACACCAAGCCGTCATATTCAACATCATACAGTCTGAAGGCTTCGTCCAAGGTCATCCTCGGCGGCATGAAGAGATTCTGCGGAAGGTACTTGACCCTGTCGCCGATATGCCCATAGTCAGTACTTTGCTCATCGTTGAACCTTACGAAGATGTTCTGTGGCTTTATGCCTCCCATAATACATTTGAACAAGCACGTTTTTCCCGTACCGTTCCTCCCCAGGACACCCGTCACCTTGCCGCGTTCCGATGTGACGAACGCGCTTTGAAGCACCGTTAGTTTTCCGAATTCAAGGTGCACGCTGTCAACAAGCATTCTATTTATCCTATCTGATGACATTGCCAACACATATTGAAAAGGTTAATAACGCGACGAAGACCACGAAGTCAACAACAAACGGAATAGAATAATATTCAGTTCTGCTGATTCCCAGATTCAGATAGAAATAGATGGTCTGCCCTCTCTGGAAGGACTTGAACAAATACCAGATGACAGGGATAAACAGCAGCTTCAGCAGAACGAATGTGGGAGTCAAGGTAGGATCAAAGACGCACAGTCCGGCAGCGGTGAATGAATATGCCGCTGACACAAGGTACACCGCTTTGGCATACCGGGCCGACAACTTGATTTTCCGGAAGGTATTCATAGATCCATCAATAAAGTTACGCATAGGCATCAAAACGACCGTCGTCGTCCGGATAGTCATCTTCATCAGAATCAACATCCTCGTCATCAGCATCAAAGGCAGGAATATGGACTTTCTCCATTTCAGACGCGTATTTTGTGAGACATCCTTCTGTGTAAGCAGCGACGGCATCCGACTGTCCTTGGGCATACGCCTTCTGAAGATACTCAAAAGCGCGGTCTACCCAATCCTCCTCCGGACGTACCACATACAAATATCGTCCTAAACCATATCGGGCATCCCGGTCTTCCCCCTCCGCCATCTGACGGATTCTGTCAATCGTCGGCCCGTCCAACTTTAACAATTTGTAACGAATCTGGAAATCTTCTTTATTCATAGTCAATCGAAAAATACTCTTGGGTTAATCTCGGCCGGCGTTCGCCATTCAGTTCCTCATTCCGCAAGCAAGGTTTTCTTCTTGCTCCACTTAAACGATTACGTTTTCAAATGCCGCCGCCCATTCTATCGGATCCACTTTCAACTACTTTCTGCCATTCATTATCAATCATCTGCAAATTTAAGAATTTTCGATGAATAACCTATAATTTGTTTTTGGGGCTCACCTGCAAATATCCTATCTTACCAAAGTCCGTGAACTCCTTGAATCTCATCCTGATGATGCGACATTCGCCGCACAACTTAAAGCCGCATATCCGACCCTGCCTGGCGCAGAAGGTGTAGATGCTCTTGCACAGGCACTTTGCAAATAGTATTTTGAAATACTATTGTCGGTCGTTTCTCTTCAGAAGCGGCCGATTCGTCGTGAATTCATGTTACTTTTGCAGAGGAATACGCAAATTTATGGATAGAAAGACAATTCAGGATGCAACCTTTCCCAAATGTCCCATCCGCAACATACTCTCCCGCATCGGCGATAAATGGGCAATGTTAGTTCTATATACTCTTGAACAGCATGGTACATTGCGGTTCAATGACATGTACCGCCGCATCCCTGACATTTCTCAAAAAATGCTGACTGCCACGCTCAAGACGCTCACAGAAGATGGTCTCATTTTCAGAAAGTCATACCCGGCGGTACCTCCCAAAGTAGAGTATTCATTGACAGACCGCGGGCGCAGCCTCCTTCCCCACCTTGATGCCCTGATTTCGTGGGCAATCGAGAATTTCGATGGCATAATTTCAAATAGGGCCAATTCCAACTAACGCCTTGACGCGTTTCGGTACTTTCTCTTCCAGAAAGGCCGGATATTCTTATGGATAAACACTCTACAGGAATGTTGTAGTATCACTTGAATTCATTTCAAATAAAGCATTAGAACAATGACCTACGAGGAATATTTGGCGGACAATCAGCGCTTGCGGAAACGAATCATAGAATTGGAACAAAGCGCCGTTTTCATACACAGAAGGATACCGCCAGAATATGTGCGGAAGAGAACATGATTTCCCAGTTGGCCGAGTGTTTGTCTTGGAATAATGACTACGACGGTGAATGTTATATGGTTTGGGCTGAATATGGCAATCTGCTGGATTCGTCCACAAGGCGGAAGATCGTTGAAGGGCATATTGACAAGATTCGAACGAGAGCCATCCCGACAGATAGCCGTAGATATTGTTATATCGTCAGCAATATGAAAGCCTTACGGGATTCGTGTGATGAGGGGCGAACCGCGGTAAATGAACTAATTGAAGAGTTCAGGGTACAATATCGTCGAAGACCATCAATGATGAGCGAGCTGGATAAGCTTTGTTGACTGAATATATGCTTGCCCGTATTCATGCTCATCCGATTATTTTTGTATCTTTATCCGTGTGTTTAATAGATAATTCACAATCAGTATGAGAACTGCAAATAGGCTTTTGTATCTACTTGCTTCCTTTCTGCTCGGATACAATTGGGCATATTCACAGACACAGGCAGATGTTAGAATGGGTGAAATTCTGAATAGTGGTGACTTGTTTCTATTGAAAGAAGAATATCCGAATCTGAAAGACTCCGTAAGTGTGAAGATGCTTGATTTTATGGTGGAGGCTCAGTTTGGTATCGATTTCAACAGATTGAAAATGCCGCTGTGGCTCTCGACAGAGGCCAGCACATTTATATTCCTGTGGAAGTAAATGGCGCAACGAAAAGTTATATTTTCGACACTGGCTGTTCTTTTGGCAATTTCGTCTCGGAGAAGTACGCGGAAGAGGTTGGCTTGAAGATTGCGGCGGATTCTGCCGGGCAGTAAAACTGAACAAAAAACAACACCGGATTGTTTCTTTTTCATGAAAAAAAATTATATTTGTCATTATGGTTAGTAGTATTTTCAGACATCGCACGATACTCGTGCTGGCTGCAATTTTGTGCAGCCTTGTTTCCGTCGCGAGGCCTTCCGCCCGCACATCTGTCGCCGTAGTTACGGATTCGCTTACCTATAGCCACGCCTCCGAAGCGATCGAGGAGTACCTGTCAAGCATGCGTCTTGACGGCAAACGCGGCATCCTGCTCATAGACAGATGGGGTGTTCCGGACTCCCTGCGCGCCGCGTTGATGGATCTTTACAAAAACGAATCTCTGGAAGGAGCCGTGCTCGTTGGAGACATTCCTGTTCCCATGATCAGGGACGCGCAGCACCTGAGTTCTGCCTTCAAGATGAGCCAACAACGTGACTGGAAGAGCTCCAGCGTGCCGTCCGACCGATTCTACGATGATTTCGGTCTGGTGTTCCGCTTTCTGAAGAGGGATGTCGAAAAACCGGAACTCTTCTACTATTCCTTGAGCGAGGAGTCCCCTCAACGGATCCGTTCCTCAATCTACACATCAAGAATAAAGCCTTCGGATGAAGCTCATAAATATGAACTGATTGACGCCTTCCTGAGAAAAGCCGTAAGGGCAAAAAAAGAATCCGCCGGCATCGATCATGTACTGTTTTTCGCGGGTCACGGCTACAATTCAGAGTCAATGGTGTCAAGGATGGCCGAGTACAAGGCCCTTCACGAGCAGTTCCCGGTCATTGAGGGCAGGGACGGAAGGCTGGACTTCATCAATTACGATTTCGATGAATCCGTAAAGGACAGGCTTCTTTCAAGCCTTTCGGAGCCAAGCGTGGATCTCGCCATACTCCATCACCACGGCTACAATGACATGCAGCTTCTCAACGGTTCACCTTACGTGTCCTCTCCCGACGGTTGGCTGTCTCTCGCACGGAACTATTTCCGTGTCAAGGTACGTTCTTCACGGAACCAGGACAAACTCAAAGCCGATTTCATCAATCGTTATGGCATTCCCGCCCAGTGGCTGGATGAGGCGTCCGATCCGAAATTCATAGTTCAGGACAGTCTTTACGACCGTTCTATGGACATCTACCCTGAGGACGTGGATGCCCACAGCATTGCATCCAGGTTCATCATCTTTGACGCCTGTTTCAATGGAGCCTTCATCAATGACGACTACATCGTGTCACATTACCTGTTCTCGGACAAGAACTCCACGCTCGCCGCACTCGCGCATTCCGTCAACTCACTTCAGGACGTATGGTGCGATGAGATGGCCGGCCTGTTCGGAGAAGGAGTGTGCGCCGGTAACATCTACCGGAACATCTGGAACCTTGAGACCCACTTGTTCGGTGATCCCACTTTCCACTATTCATCCATAAGTGCCTTGGACGCCGCGGCGGGAAGAGAAGGATATTCAGAAAGGCATTGGAGAAAAATTCTCTCCGCAAAGGAGGCTCATCCTGATGTCAAGGCACTTGCGATACGCAAACTGGTAAGAAGCGGATCAATCTCACCTGAAGAACTCATAAGGATCCAGACAGAAGCGGCCTCCGGGATCGTAAGGCTCGCCGCATTCGACGGCAATGCTGAAATCGCCCCGGACTGCTTCGACAAGGCCATTCTTCTTGCTCTTGACGATGACTATGAGCTTCTTCAGCGGCTCGGTGCCAAATTCGCGACCTACAATCAGTCTCCGACTCTTGCCGAAAAAGCCGCCCGATTGTTCCTTGACCCTCTGACATCCAAGAGAGTGCTGTTCCACATCAAGTCACTGCTTGTCACCATTGACGGAGAGAAAGCCAAAGACCTTGTACGCTCAACACCGTACTGGAAAGGCGAAGAAGGCAAAGAGTCCCTTTATAAGTACATTGATTCAAACTCGGCTTCCATTAAGACCGACATCGATAATCTCACAAGCGAGACTACAGACTTGAAATCGGCCAGACTCTTCATTCGCGCGCAAAGGAACCAATGTCGCGCTGATGCTCTTGAACCGATTGCAGAGTATTACACAAGATGTTCGGATCATGACATAAAACTACTTATTGCAGAAACACTTGGCTGGTATCGTTATTCTTTTCTCGCTTCACGCGCGGAAAGCCTGTGCCGTTCTCTCCTTGAGAAAGAGAGCGACCCTCGGCTGCGCGAGGAACTGACAAAGAGCATAAGACGGATCAGCGAATGACAATTACGTCACGATGAGAAGAGCATTGTCAACAATAATCACGCTCCTGCTTCTGCTCTTGCCCTTCGGGCAGGAGGGTTTCTCCATGCCCAAAGACGGAAAGCTGAGGTTATGCGGCAGAGTAACCACCATCGAGAACGGAAAGCCGTCCCCTATGGCGGGAGCCGTGGTCATGCTCAAACCTACCGGACTTTATTCAGTCACAGATGCCGCGGGAGACTATTCATTCAGTAATCTGGATGAGGGACAGTACGACCTCCACATCGAGATGATCGGTTACGTCGCCATTGACTCCACCGTCGTTCTGCGAACCTCCGGCAGAGTCCGGTTTGATTTCACGATGGAGCTAAGCAGTTTCAGACTTAAGGAGGTCCATATAGTGGCTCAAAGCAGCAAGGCAGGCGAGTCCACGGCATCCACGATATCCCGCCAGGCCATAGACCACGCTCTGACAAGCTCGCTTGGAGATGTCATGCAGTTGCTGCCAGGGGTGAGCATCTCAAACCCAAGCCTGTCCAGCGCACAGAGCCTCAACCTCCGCACCGCTGCCGGAAGTGACATGAACAGCCTCGGAACCGCCATAATCATCGACGGTTCTCCTGTGTCCAACAATGCCAACATGGAAGGCATAAGCTCTGCCATGAACGGGACCTCGACAACAATAGCCGGGACATCGACATTCAACGCAGGCTCTGTTCCGAATTCGGGCGTGGACGTGCGTTCCATCTCCACTGACAACATTGAGTCGATAGAGGTTATTAGAGGCATTCCGTCCGTGCAATACGGCGACCTTACGTCAGGAGCGGTCATCATCAACTCCAAGGCCGGCACAGAACCTCTTACACTCAGGTTCAAGACGGATCCGAAAATCTATCAGGCCTCTCTTTCAAAAGGATTCAGGCTCGCTCCGCATTCAGGAAGCATTCACGTCAGCACAGATTATGCCTACAGCAACGCCAAGACAACCGAGAGTTACGCCAACTACAGAAGAGTCAATCTTAAAGCCGTATACAGCAACACCTTCAACCGTCTCACAAGCACAAGTTCACTGGACTTGAGATTCGGGAAGGATACCAGGAATCCCAACCCGGATGATCTACGCTCACGCCTTTCGTCCGGAGGGCAGAGCTACGGCTACCGCATCAGCACCAACGGAACGTGGAGCGCCAATGCCGGATGGCTTAAATCCATAAGGTACGACCTTTCCAACAGTTTCACGCTGAAGGATTCATTCAAGGAGCAGATCTGCGCCAGCGCCACCTCTCTGTACACAAACAATATGGTGGACGGTACAATCGTGAGCAATGTCCCGGGTAGAGATTATTTCGACACCAACGGTGAAAAGATAACAAATTTCACCCAGAATCAGGTTGAGGCAGGGACGTTCGCCATCTTCATGCCAGACTCTTACTTTTCCCATTATGATTTCTACAGCAGGGAGATGAACACCTATGCGAAGATCGTCGCGAACCTGTTCAAGTCCTGGGGAACCACCAGCTCGTCCATACTTGCCGGAATAGACTTCAAGTCTGATGGGAATCTCGGCCGGGGACTCGTTTACCCTGAAGGAACACCGCCGCCACACAGCACCAACGCGGACTCAGGTTACCGGGAGAGACCTCTCTATGACATTCCTTTTGTCAATCAGTTCGGCTTTTTTGCCGAGAGCTCTTTCAAGACTGTCATCCTGAACAGAGCCTTCAACCTGAGCGCCGGACTCCGCTATGACTTGGTCGAGCGTATGGATGCTCTGTCTCCAAGAATCAACCTAAGCTATGAGATTGTTCCGCGGGTCCTGAATCTTAGAGGAGGCTACGGGATCACAGCAAAGGCTCCTACGGCCTCATATCTGCATCCAAATAATGCCTACTGCGACCAGACCCTGTTCAACAACGATGTCCAGTCGCCTCAGGACAAGATCGTTATCGCAAGCACAAGGATATTCGACACTTCCAACAGCAGACTTGAGATGGCGAAAAACCGCAAACTGGAGGTAGGTCTCGATCTGACGATAGCGTCCCGTTACTCGCTTAAAATCACTTTCTACGATGAGTTGATGAGGAACGGGTACACATTCGGCTCCGATTTTGACACTTTTGTCCTTCTTCCTTTCCTGACATATACAATCTCAGGAAGCGATGCCTCTGGGAATCCAACGTTTGACCTCACACGCGCCGACAAGAAGTTTTTCCGCTTCTACAAGCCGATGAACACCCGCTACGAACACAACACGGGGGTTGAATATGAGTTGAATCTCGGCAGGTTCGACGCCATTCGGACATCGTTCTTCCTCAACGGGGCGTGGATGAGGACACAGAGCGCCAACGCAGGATACACATTTGACTTCAGGCCGCGGTCAGGCAGCTATGTAGGCACTAACGTCTCCGTCTACGATCCTTTCGTAAGCCGGATAAATTATGAAAAGTTCCTTACTACATTGAGAGTCACACACAATATTCCGGCCATAGGTTTCGCGGTGACTCTTTCCTCCCAGTTTAATGTTTTCACACGCGGATGGAATGACTACAACAATGATGAATTGCCGCAACTCTTCATCAGCGCCGAAGACGGACGCATAACGGAATTCACCCCGGCCATGGCAGACGATCCCGCATTCAGGTATATGTACGACATCAAGTCGCCTAACCGTTTCACCGTAAGCCACACAATTCCGACCCTTGTGTTCAACCTGAACATCTCCAAGGAGATCGGATCGAAGATGACCGCTTCGTTCTTTGTCAATAACATCTTCAATTCCAGGCCATTGGATCCATCGGAGATAAGTATTGGCTCCTACTCTGAACTGAACGCCCCGATGTACTTCGGGTTTGAACTTAAAGTAAAAATATAATCCCTTAAAACTGTTGTATATGAAAAGAATCATCATTACTGCTACCTTGGCGATAGCCACAGCACTCGCAATCTCGTCCTGCCAGAAGGACAAGGTGAAGTTTTACGATTTCAGCATCGGACTTGACGAGTCCGGATTCACGGCTGGAGTGCCTTCACCGGAGAGTTATCTGGTGACATTCACCAACACCAACACAGGAGAGATCACCGAAATCAAGACCGACAGCAAAACCGTCACTGTCTCCCAACTTATCGAAGGTGTCTACGATGTGGTCGCCACCGCGCGTCACTCTATCTACAACTACCTTGGAAGCGCGAAGGCGGTCGTGATCAACTCGGCCGACGCTCTCACATCCCTGAAGATAACCGCCAGCAAGTCTTCGTCCATCATATTCAAGGAGATCTTCTACTGCGGAAGCAAAACTCCTGAAAAGACCAACTACATGAAGGACAACTACATCGAGATCTACAACAACGGCAGCGAACCTGTCTATGTAGATGGCCTCTGCATAAGCACGACAAGCAATTACTCCTCGTCTACAGTCAACTTCGCGGACAACAACGGTCACCTCGTGGCGGCGGATGGCTCAACGACAACAATGAATGCTGATGAATATGTGATCGCAAAGGATGTCATCTGGCAGATTCCGGGAGACGGCAAGACCTATCTTCTCAATCCTGGAGAATCCTTCGTGATTGCCTCCTCGGCGACAAATCACACAACAGCAGACAAGAATCCGAACTCCATCGACCTGTCAAGCGCCGAGTTCGAGACTGTCTGCGACAAGTACATCGAAAACGGACAGGTAGACAATCCTTCCTCATGGAACATGATAATGATCAACCCGCATAACGCCACCATCACCAAACAGTACATGATGTCAGTCTCTAATGCCGGCCTTATCCTGTTCGCTCCGTCCACACCTGTCGCGGACGCCACACTTGTCGCGAACTACAATGGAAGCAAGCCTACCGGAACTTACGTGCCTGTTCTGCGTTCCGATGTTCTCGACGGTGTGAACTGGGTGAAGAATTCGACAACCAACCCGTTCCTTCCCGAGAACATAGACGCAGGCAAGACATGGGTGAGCGGCACCTACGTAAAGGAGTCAATCCTGAGGAAGGAAGAAGGCAAGACCTCCGAAGGCAACGTCATCTATCAGGACACCAACAACTCCACTAACGATTTCACCGTGTCCAAAGATCCTGTGCTAAGAAGGAACTCAAAGAAAGCCTCCTGGGCTGAATAGTCCCGTTTTCAGATGAAAGGACATTTTTCAATAATAATTCCGTTGTTTCTTGTGCTCACACATCCGATGGCATGGGCACAAGACAACGGAATATTGAATAAGGAGAAGGCTCTATGGCTGGAATCCGGCAACTCCGCCCTTATGGAGACAAGCGGAAAGAGGACGGATAACACCGCCGGCCTGTCATACGGCTTCATAACAGGAGAGCACCACCTTTTCCAGGAACCGCAGTCATCCCATAATGTCCGTTTCAACACGGCAGGCTATGCAACCATAGGGAAAATCAAACTATGGGGACAGTTCTCCTACGACAACATCACCGATTCCGGCACTCGCTACAACACATTGGTGTACGCTCCACATGACGAACGTTTCATATACAATGTCGCGGACACAACCTTGAGTGACTGGAAAAAACAATCATATGACATGGAGTTCAAGATGTCCGCCCCTTTGTCGCAGCGGCTTTCCGGAGGGCTTCATATCAAATACCGTGACCGCATAGCTGCCAAGCAGCAGGATCCGCGCAGTGAGTCCACCGTCTACGAGGCCGAGGTATCACCTTCGATCGCCTGTATCATAGGTTCAAGTCATTTCATAGGATTCAACGTCCTCTACTCGCGTCTTCTTGAGCGGTCCGCCCCGACCCTCAGCAATGGCTCGATTCTTCAGAACGTGTTTGTCCTTAAAGGCCTCGGTAATTATACGGAAGACGTGGTTGGATCCGGAGGGTTGTACACAATGTACTATCAAGGGAACAGCTACGGAGGGGCCCTGCAGTATGGTTTTGACGGCTCCGTGGAGCTTTTGGTTGACATGGGATACAGGATAAATCTCACGGAACTCAGACAGGACGCCACGCATCCAAGGGACATGGGACTCAGCAGCGTCAACGACTGCTTCATAAATGCACGGTTGCTGATAGAGCGGGAGAAGTCCGTACACAAACTATCATTCAACTCTCTTTACAAGCATACCAAGGGTACAGAATACTCCACCAAGCAAATCAACGGTGTCGGATGGGAGGTTGTCTCCAAGGCGACAATGAGCGAATATACTACCGCTGACGCATCATTATCATACGACTACTACCTCACAGAGGGTGATTCATACCTGTGGAACGCACACTCCAACATAAGGTACATCAGCAAAGATGACAGTTATGTCACCCCTCACAGCTGGTTCAAATATTCCGGTGTCAGCGCGGAGGCCGGAGCTTCCAGACAATTCTTTTTCAAGAGAAGAAGCATCATTTCGGGTTTCATGATCAGAGGCTACAAAAGCATCAATGGCGTGTATGTCTACAACGGCACCCGTGCGGAGAGCCGTCCGGTCAAAGAGTGGTACCCTCACGACATGGAAATACGATCTTCCGACCACATAGCATTAGGGGCAATGATCGAGTACCACAAAGAAGTCAACGCCAACACGACCATCGGGCTGAAAACCCGCATTGATTATCTCCGCAGCCATGTCGGAAACAGACTCTTCTCGTCATTCGGAGTACAATTGATCTTCTAATCCAGAGCCGCCCATTTTTTACAGTAATCCTTTCAGCACTCGGATTATTACCAGAGGCGTTGTGATCACTTGCGCTGAATATAGAGCTGTCGCTTAAATCCTACCGAGGTTGCCTCGTGCGCAGACCGCACCCTCTGCTCACGAGGCAACCTCAGCAGGCACCCCCGTGAGCAGAACAAGCCTTTCCGC
>UMHE01044629.1_pt1 | contig 40435 bp, 19 predicted proteins | sample 1965451 | NCBI WGS metagenome assembly UMHE01 (sample SAMEA4836090, study PRJEB28245) | human gut metagenome | biome: gut microbiome; material: fecal sample | place: Denmark | collected 2008 | reverse complement strand
ATCCGTAGCGGAGGTCTCCGGCCTCCGCAGCAAGCTGAGAACAATCATAACTGTGACTTGGTGCTGCGGAGGCCAGAGACCTCCGCTACGGTTGGCGCATTCAAAAATTCGTTAACCCGCTTTCTATGTTTTCAGTAAGTGAGTCTGTTGTAAAGAAACATGTTATTTTCTGCGTTTTTTTACTTTTTTACCTTTTTATTCCTTTACTTTTACTCGCAAATATAATACAAGAAAACTTCCGCGAAAAAGCTCATTCTATAGAAACCGAACGCGGAACCCAAAATGTAGCGCGTCCATCCTCAAGGGGGGCACTTGAGACAAGTGCACCGCTTGCTGTGTTGGTTTACGGCTTGCTGTGTTGGTGCACTTGAGACAAGTGCACCCCCTGGGGAATTGCTGTGTTTAGAGCACGAAAAAGCGGACTAAACGGACTTTATTGCTCAATCAATAAAATCCGTTTAATCCGCTGTTTGTTTAGTGCAAATGCCGACTTGGTGTTGCGGAGGCCGGAGACCTCCGCTACGATTAGCAACGTATTTAACAACGAATCCGTTTAATCCGCTTAATCCGTTGTTAAAAAACGAGCGTCAAGTTGCTGTTATTTAATTCCCATCGGTTTGATGTTCTTCACGATGTCAGCGCTGAAGCGTGCTTTCGGTTCGAAAGTCTTCGGAGCGAAGCGCATTGTCACCACGTGCTCGCCAGTAGGAGTCTTGAACTGCGGCAGACAAGAGTCGCCGCCACAAGAGTGGTTGCCGATGCCGCGCTGCCAGAAGTCGAAGTGAGCGAACACCTGCTCGCTGCGAGTGAGGTCGTACGGATGCTTGCCGCCGTAGAATACGTCGTAGTTGAACTGCTGGTCGTCGTAGTGAGAGAGCGAGAAGGCGAGCTGACCCTCCACCTTCATGTTCAGCTGCAAGCCCTTGCCGTTGTCTCTGAGCGTCAGTTCGCGCAGGCCCTGACGGTCGCCCATGGTCTGCGGCGCCGACTGCATCTCGAACATCTTGTCTACCGATGTGCGGTACCAGCCGAGCAGCGAACCGCGCTGGCGGTCGATATAGTTGGAGTGCGGACCCTTAGCGTAGTAGAGCACGCCCTCGAAGCCCGGTGCGAACTGCATTGTGATGCCCACGCGGCGTGTCTCCTCCGACGAGTTGTTGAACGCTACGCGCATGTCCACCTCGCCGTTCGGATAGATGGTGTAGAGTATGTGGTGAGTGTCCTTGCCGTTCGACACGGCAGTCTCAACGATCACGTTGTTGCCCTGCTTCTTCGGAGCCTTTACGAGCGTCTTCTGACCAGTGAGCGCGCCCTCCTCCTTGTTCTCGTTCTCGGCTACGCCACCCGTTGCGCCGAGCGATATGTTGTCGTTGGCGATGCGGCGGAAGCCGTTGAAGTCGGGGCCTGCTGACGGCATGACGATCTGCTTGCCATCGAATGTCCATTCGGCGATAGTACCGTCAGTGTCGAACTTGATGCTGAAGTTCTTGCCCTCAACGCTGTTGCCCTTCACCTTTAGCTTGCCCTTCTCGCTGATGGCAGGCAGAGCGATGTGGTTCTGCTGTACGTATGTCGGGTCGGCTACCGACGGGCAGTTGGCTGCAACGTCGGGTGTGAGGCGGAACTGCTGTGCCGCAATCACATGAGCGCGGTTTGCCCATGCGGTCTTGTCTTTAACTTTGAGCTTGAAGGTGATGATAATCTCCTTGTCTGCCGGAACGTTCACGTCGTACGGAATTTCTACTACGCATGTTTCGCCCGGCTTGCACTGCAGGTCTTTCACTGCGCCGTGAGCCAAGTTGCTCTCTCCATCGCCGCGTCCGCTGATGCTCCATACGAGCTGGTAGTCGCTCAGGTTGGTGAAGGCGAACTTGTTCTTCAGCGTGAGTTTATGATTGGCGAACGACACGAAGTCGACATCGCGATACACGTACTTCACCTCGTCGAGCTTAGCCGTCCACTCGCGTCCCGGAGTGATGATGCCGTTGCTCATGAAGTCGCCCTGGAAACCATAGTCGCCGCGGTTCATCTTTGTATAGTCGTAGCCCGAAGTGTAGTAAGGAATGCCTGTCTTCGGATCCTTCAGCGGTTCGCCAGCCTTGATGCGGCGTGTGTCGTAGATGCCCTGGTCTACCCAGTCCCAGATGCAACCGCCCACGATGCCCTTGCTGTTCTCTATCACGTCCCAGTACTCCTGCAGGTTGCCTACAGCCTGACCCATAGCGTGAGCATACTCGCAGATGAAGTAAGGCTTGTTGTTCAGTCCGTCGCGCTGCTCAACCACCTTGCTCACCACAGGGTACATGTCCGAACCGAAGTCGGAATATTTCTCGCCGTGGTTGTATCCCTCGTAGTGAACCCATGCGTCGCGACGCGGCAGCAGGCGCTTCACGCAGTCGTATGTAGCCTGGAAGTTGCAGCCGCCGCCCGACTCGTTGCCGAGCGACCAGAACACCACGCTCGGGTGGTTGCGGTCGCGCAGCACCATGCGTGCCGTGCGGTCTACGTATGCTCCCTCCCACGACGGCATGTTAGAGATGCTCTGGTTGCCGTGACACTCCACGTCAGCCTCGTTCATGCAGTAGAGTCCGTAGTAGTCGAACATGGCGTACATCTTCGCCTGGCGTGGATAGTGCGATGTGCGCACGGTGTTTACGTTGGCCTTTTTCATCAGCTCCACGTCGCGCAGCATCGTCTTCACGTCGATGGCGTGACCAAAGAGCGGATGGATGTCCTGCGTGTTAACGCCCTTGAAGTACACGCGCTTGCCGTTAACGTAGATGAGGTTGCCCTTCTTCTCCACGGCGCGGAAGCCGTACTTCGTAGAGAACACCATCTCTTCGCCGCCGTTGTTCAGCTGGCGTACGATGACGGTGTAGAGCCACGGGTGCTCAGACGACCAGAGCTTCAGGTCGTTCAGACTCTCGAAGTCTATATAAACAGTCTTCTGTGCGTCCTTCGCTGTCAGCGTCACAGCCTGCTGCTTCTTCGCAACGAGCTGACCTGCAGGGTCGAGCAGCTCCACTTCGAGCGTCTTGCTTGCGCTCTGCTTCAGCGAGTTGTCTACGGTCAGCTCCACGTTCATAGAACCTGCGGTGTAGCCTTCGCTGAGCTGCGATGTTATGTAATGGTCGCTTACAGCCACCTTCGGAGTAGCAATGAGATACACGTCGCGGTGGATGCCGACGAGGTGCCACATGTCCTGCCCCTCAAGATACGAACCATCCGACCAGCGGTACACGCGCACCGATACGTTGTTCTCGCCCTTGCGTACGAGTGCTGTCACGTCGAACTCGGCGTCGGTGTTCGCACCCTCAGAGAATCCGGCGTACTTGCCGTTCACCCATACCACGATGGCGCTGCACGCTCCGTCGAAGTGGAGCACTACGCGCTTCTCCTTCTCCCAGCCTTCGGGCAGGTTGAACGTGCGGCGGTACGAACCCACAGGGTTCTTGTCGAAGTTGTCGTCCATCGCCTTGATGCGCGGCGGGTCATTGTGGAACGGATAGCCCACATTGTTATATACAGGCACATCATAACCAGCCATCTCCCAGTTGAGCGGCACCTTGATGTCGTCCCAAGCCGATACGTCGGCGTTGTCGGCATAGAAGTCCTTTGCTTCGGGCTTGCCTTGCTTCCAGTCAGCTGTGTAGCGGAACTTCCACTCGCCGTTGAGCAGCAGGTAGTCGGCACGCTCCGGCGTGAGCCACGGCATGGCGTAGCACTTGTCTTGCATCATCTGCGATGTAGACGAGTAGGGTATGAATGTAGCGTGTGCCGGGAGCTTCTGGTCCTCAAACTTCTGCTCGTTCTCCACCCATGAGTCAACCACCTCGGCGATGTCCTTCACCTCAACCGAATGAACAATCGTAGGCACGTCCTTCTTTGTCTGACGCTTCGCCTTGCGCTGTCCGTAGGCAGTGCCGCTGCATACCAATGCTGCAACAGCCACTAACAATAAAGTTCTCTTCATTTATTTAGGTTTTTTGATTTGTTTCCGAATTACTGCAAATTTACTATTAATTTGGGAGTCATACAAATTTTCATTGCTATTGTTAATGTAAATGAATTTATCTTCACAAAATTTGTGAATGTCAATTTGTTGCACTATTTTTGCAAAAGATAATAAATTAGTTGTGGAAGTAAAGTTTAACGAAGAATATCTACGTGACCTATATGAAACGGGTAAGGCAGATAAAAAGCACCGTTTTCAACCTCAGATTATTAAGAGGTATGCCCGTGTTATAGACCTGATGATTGCCGAAGATAATATTCATGGATTATGGAAGTACAACTCTCTTAATTATGAGCGTTTGGAAGGAGATAAACATGGATTGTCCTCGGTAAGGGTTAATGACCAATATCGAATTGAGTTTGAAGAGCAGTTTGAAAATGGTCAGACCATAGCAACTATATGTAACATAATAGAATTGTCAAACCATTATAAATAAGCAGTAGTATGACGACACAAGATATGATAGCAAATAATATCAATCCTGCTTTCCCCACACATCCGGGAGAGGTCATTAAGGATGAAATAGAATATAGAGGCATCTCTCAACGTCAGTTGGCAGATGAAATGGGTATTGCGTATTCGGCACTTAACGAAATACTTAATGCTCGACGTCCCATTACCGAAAAGACAGCGCTTTTATTTGAGGCTGCGTTGGGTATAAACGCTGAACCATTGTTGAAGATGCAGATGCGTTATAATATTCAGACTACACGTAAAGATGCAACTTTTATGGATAAATTGGCAAAAGTGAGGAGAATAGCAGCCGCATTATAGTGTAAGTAAGTGCTCTTTCACTATTTTTGCGTTTGTTTTTACAGATAATGAAAAAAAACAGTGCAAAGTTATTGTAGTATCAAAATTAATTTGTATCTTTGCACTCGCTTTTAAGACAAAAGCTATCGGGTGGTTACCAGAGTGGCCAAATGGGGCAGACTGTAAATCTGCTGGCGATGCCTTCGGTGGTTCGAATCCATCACCACCCACAGAATAGCAAAAAGGTGTATCAACAATGTTGATACACCTTTTTGCTTTTAGGGGGTGCACTTGTCTCAAGTGCACCAAATGATATCCATAGCAAGAAGTGCACCAAATAATCTCCATAGCAATAAGTGCACCAAAGAGTTTATCCTTTTCACATCCCTTAAATATGAAAAAGCGGGATTGCGACCGATGCGCAATCCCGCTTTCTATTATTATCTGTTTTATATCAAGAATTTACTCTGCAGCGAATACGAATTCGCCGGTGATGTCGTTGAAGAACACGTTGTATGTGCCTGCCGGAACCTTGATATTATTGTCGACACCATTTTTTGTGCAGGTGCCGTAGTATGTATCGGCTACGTTCATGTTAATGCCCCAGCTTGTGCCCCAATCGCCGTTAGCGCGGAACTTCAGTTCGGTATCTGCAGCGAAAGTTACCTTTGCTGTCCAGTTGTGCGGTGCGGTAGCAGTCATCATCTCGTCGCCATCCCAGTTGTTGAAGCCACCGATAAGACTAATCTTCTCGTACTCTGTAGGAGTCTGGTTTTCGAGCTTCACCCATGTGTACGACATTGCGTCGAAGTCTACCTTCAGTGTGTAGAAGGCGCCTTTTTCCGGACATACTATTGCTCCAGCATTGCTTGTCACGAGCTTGCCCGAAGCAGCGTTGTCGCCGTCGGTAGCTGCACCGATATTGTTGTTCCAATCGCCGAAGTTGTTCTCGTCCCAAATCTTCAGGTTGCCATCACCAGTCCACTGTGTGGTGTAGGTCTGCACTGTCTGGCTCTCCGGGTATAACATGCAGGTCTTTGCCTCTTTGTCCCAGCCCTGCAACGCACCTACGAGATAATATATAGGTGTGTACTCCGAAGCCTTCGGAGTGAGCTTCAGCTCGATTGTTCCAGCCTTGATGAGTGCAGCCTGTCCGTCCTTCATGGCGTTCAGCAGCACCTCAGCGCTCATTGTGCGCTCCACTGGGCGTTTGCCGTAAGCCGCTACTACTGCGTCGAGCAGTTCGGCTGTGCAGGCACGTCCGTTTCCGCTCACGTTTACCGTAGTCTTTGCAGCGTTCTGTGCTGTCATTTCGAGTCGTCCTTTTTCGAGAGTCACGCCCTCGGGAAGAGTTGCGTCGTTGAGTGTGAACACCGTCACGCTGTCTGATGTAACCTGATCGAAGTCGATAGGCTGTGCCACTGTAGCAGTGAAGTTAGGCAGTGTGATAATCTCCTCCTGCGGGTTCTGCTGTGGCTGGCTCCAGTCGTCGTAGCTGTCGTCGCACGAAGCGAGTGCGAGTCCCATGAAGCCGAATGCTAAAAGCTTTGAAATATTTTTCATTTCCTTTGTCTTTTTAATGTTGAAAAGTTGCTTTGTACAAGTCTCGCAGGCAGAAGAACCTGCGAAACTTGTGAAACTTCATTTTCTTACTTGATGCTACCCTTGCCTGTTGCGAAGTTGAGGTAGAGCTTCTGGCCAACCTTACCTGCCACGCGGTCCTGGTCGCCGCCTTTGCCACGGTAAGCGATCTCGCCGTTGAGCACCATGAACTCAGAGTGCCACCAGTCGTTGCCAGGAATCTTAACGTAAGCACGTACACCAGCACCATCAGGTGTGTTTCCAGTGAATGCCGGTGAAACGAAGTCGGCATCCATTGTTGTCGGAACCTCAAACTTGCAGTCCTCCGCCAGTTCGGTATATTCGGTTTGGCCCATTGCTTCGCCGATGAGGTAAACGTTCGGCTCGTTGAACTCTACTGTGTACTTGATATCGCGTCCGCTTACAGAAGCAGTAACCACCATGAGGTACCACTGCGGAGTTGTAGAGCAGATGTTGCCGTCGTCGTTAGTAGAGATCTTGTCAGCGAGGTCGCCGGCTACGGTGATGTCGTTGTAGCCCTTCTGGTTGCCGTCCCAATCCTTAGCTGTGTTGATCTTAACGCCAGCCGCGTCAATCCAAACCATGCGCCAGTACATCTCCGGATGGTCGTAAACCGGTACGAACTCGAAGCTGTTGCCCCAGTCCCAGCTGCAGAAGCCGCCTACTACGTAGAGGTGCTCAGGCATTGTAACAGGAGCCAGCGAGTAGTTGAGGTGAACGTTCTCAAGGCAGATGACGTTAGAAAGAATCTCGGTGTCAGCCACCGGCTCGCCGGTATCTGTTGTCATGTAGGCACGCATACGTACATATACCTTTACATCCATCGGGAAGTCGGCTTCGCTCTTGCCTGCGTTCAGCTCCATTGTGGTGAGTGTGCTTGCGAGCTGAGCTGCGTCTACGCTGCATACTGTATTAGGGAACGACTGGTCGAGTTCTACGAAGTCGGTCATATCTTCCTTCAGCGATACTTGCACCTTATACATAGTAGATGCAGGGAAACCGTAGTTAGGCTGCGAGCATGTGAACACTATTGCTGAAGAGTTGGTGAGGTCGATATTCGTAGCAGCCAGTGCCGGAGTGTTCAAATGGAACTCCGTCGGTGTTTTAACGATAGGATTGCTGTCGTTGTCGTCCTCGCACGATGTGAACATCACGAGACCCATCATGATCAGCAATGCCGATTTCAATATCTTTTTCATATTGCTTATGCTTGTTTGTTAGGTTGATTGTAACGGTGGAGGAGAGGTTGTCGCTCTCCTCCGGACGTTGTTATTAGTTGGTGTAACCAGGGTTCTGTTTGAGGTTTGTGTTGCTCTGGAGCTGTGTCAGAGGAATCGGGTAGATGTTCTTGAATGCCTCGAAGTTCTTGCCAGCCGACTCGCCGCCTTTCCAGTCCCAGTTGTAGCCAGTGTTGCCACCGAAGAGGTTGAAGCGTACGAGTGTTGTGCGGCGCATACCCTCGAAGTAGAACTCGCGAGCCCATTCGTCGCAGATCTCGTTGAGCGAGTAGCTGCTTGACTCGGCGCGAGTGCTTGCGTTGGCACGTTCGCGCAGCTTGTTAAGGATGCGTGTGCCTTCCTGCGATGTCTTGCCACCGTTGAGGCGAGCGTCAGCCTCTGCATAGTTGAGGTAAGCCTCTGCAGCACGCATGAACGGCCAGTCCATATCAGCGAAAGTCGGGTCGGCGTGTGTAGAGTTGTCGCTGTTGTAGTTGAGGAACTTGCAGACGCCGTAGCCCTCAGCCGACTTTGTGATGTTCTCAATCTCGTATGAGCGGCCCTCGCCCCAGAAGATGGCGCGGTCGTCGCCTGCCTGAGAAGTCATCTCGTAAGAAGGAACCTCAGGAGCAGATGTGCTCGGGAAGAACTTCTTGAGCAGTGCTGTACGTGGGTGCAGACCGATCCACTGCTGACCTACCAAACCGTTAGAACCGGTCGGGTCGTTTGGGTTGGCGTGCATAGACGGATCGAAGCAAGCAGCTATGAGGAAAAGCGAGTTGCCGTAGCTTGCAGTCTTGCCAGAGATGTTCACGATAGGGAAGAGAATCTCCTTTGCGGCAGCAGATCTGTCGTTGTCGCCCATGAACACAAGCTGGTATGCGCTCCAGCGACCTACAGATGTAGTGTTGATGTCGTACGGAGAGTCCATCACCTTCTTGGCGTAGTCCTTAGCCTTCTGCCATTCTGCCTTGCCGCTGTAAACCTCAGCGTTGAGGTAGAGGCGTGAGAGAAGCATCCAGCAAGCAGCTTTGTCTACACGACCGTAGTCGGCGTCGCTGCCGGTCTTCACTCTCGGCTCGGCGAGGTCGGGTTCAATAGCGTTCAGCTCTTCTACGAGCCACTTGTAGAGTTCTGCGCGTTCCATTCTGTGCGGTTTCTCGAGTGATGTAGAGAAGCCTACATTTCCGTAAGCATCCATAAGCAGGTAGTACTGCATAGCGCGGAGGAAGCGGCACTCTGCTGTCTTCTGCTTGTCCTCGCCGCCTGCAACTTCGAGATACTGGTTGCAGAACGTGATGCCCAGAGTGAGGCGTGTGTAGTAGAGCTTCACCCAAGCGTGTGACGGGTCGAACTTAGCCGAGTTGAGCTCCTGCAGACCGTCGCCCCATGAGCATGTAGCCTCGTCGGTAGGCAGCTCGTTCATGTTGAACATAGCACGTACAAGACCGGTCATACCAGGGTCGTTGAATCCCTTTACGTCCGGATCGTCGTCGCTGTTCAATCCGCTACCATTGCCGTTGATGCCGAAGTTGGCGTAACACTTGTTGAGCAGTCCGTCGTTGTTGACGTTGAGGTCGATCTTCGGGCTGATAGGCTCCTTGTCAAGGTCGTTGAGGCACGATGTCGAAGCGAGGCTGATGAGCAGCGCAGCGGCAGGTGCGAGAGCCGATTTTATATATCTTTTCATTGTCGTGAATCGTTTAAGTTATGTTTTTTGTTTAGAAGTTGAGGTTCAGACCGAACTGGAATGTGATAGGACGCGGATAAACGTCCTTGTCGATGCCGCTGTATACCTCAGGGTCGATGCCGCTGTACTTGGTGATGGTGAACACGTTGCTGCAAGAAGCGTATACACGACCAGAGATGCCCTTCCATGAGCCGCTCTTGAAGAGACGGTCGAACGAGTAGCCGAGTGTGATGTTGTCCATCTTCAGGAACGAAGCGTTCTGTACGAAGTAGTCGGAGAGCTTCGATGTGTTAGAGTCTGACAACCAGCCGAGGCTGCTTACAGAGCGGTTAGCTAAGTAAGAGTCCTGGCACCATACAGCACTGGTAGTCTTCAGACGCTGTCCCTGCTCGAAGTTGTTGTATAAGTAGTTGCCGAGGCTTGCACGGAGTGAGAATCCGAGGTCGAAGTTCTTCCACTCAACGCGTGTAGAGAAGCCCATTGTGACAGGAGCCATAGAGCTCTTGTAGAGATAGCGGTCAGCCTCAGAGATGACACCGTCGCCGTTGCGGTCTACTACCACGCCCTCAAGCGGTTTGCCGTTCTTGTCGTAAACCTGCTGGTAAACGTAGAACGAGTTGGCAGCGTAGCCAGTCTGGTAAGCGAGCACCTTGTTAGAAGAGTCGATGTTGTCGCCAGTCATTACCGGGTCGCCGTTGTCGCTAACGCCGTTGAGGTCGGTGATGCGGTTGCGGTTGTACGTGAAGTTGTAGTTCATCGTCCAGTACCAGTCCTTGGTGTTCACTGCTACGTAGTTCAACGAAAGTTCAACACCGGTGTTCTTCAACGAACCGATGTTCTGCAAGCCGCGGTCGGCAGAGCCGGCGAGTGCAGTTACAGGTGCGTCGTTGATAAGGTCGTCGGTCTTGCGTACGTACCAGTCGATGCTACCGGTGAGTCGCTTGCAGATGCCGAAGTCGAGTCCGAGGTTATACGTTGTTGTGGTCTCCCACTTCAGCTTGTCGTTGTAGTAGAGCGGAGTATAGATAGAACCGTCGCCGATAACCGGGTACTGGCCGAAGTTCTGTCCCTTCTTGTACTGCTTGAACCAGATGTAGTTGGAGATGCCTTCCTGCTGACCAGTCACACCGTAGCCGGCGCGGAACTTAAGTTCAGAGAGCCAGTTGATATCCTTGATGTTGTTCTCGTCCTTCATGTTCCATGCGAAAGCGAACGACGGGAAGAGTCCCCAGTGGTCCTTGAAGCGTGATGAGCCGTCGTCGCGCACCGTAGCGGTGAAGAAGTAGCGGTTCATGAGTGTGTAGTTGGCACGTCCGAAGAACGAAACGAGATAGTTCTCGTACTTGTCTAAGTCCTTAGTGTCCTTGAACACCTCACCTGCATGTTCCGGGTTTGTCTGCGGGTAGTACTGCATCCACGAGTTGTTGTAGCGGAAGAAGAAGTGCTGATACTCGTAACCGCCCATGATGTCGAAGTGGTGGTTCTTGCTGAAGTCCTTGTAGTACTGAGCGTAGAGGCTGAGCAGCTCGTTGCGCTTGAAGTTCTCGTTGTCTGTGATGCCACCATAATATAATGTAGAGGCATAAGATGTAGGCTGTGTCTCGTCCTCTGTGCCCTTAGCCACCTCAAGACCGAGAGTAGCGTGCAGACGCAGGTCTTCGAAACCGTGCACCTTATAGTCGATGTCAGCCGAACCGATGAACGATTTTACCTTCTCCTGCTTGTTGCCGAGTTCGAGCAGAGCGAGCGGGTTGGCAGGAGCGTCCTTGAAGCGTGTGAATGCCCATGACGGGTCGCCAAGTCCGCCTGCGTCGGTAAGCCAGTTGAAGTAGCCGCCGAAGTTATGCAGTGTCTGCTGTGCGTTAGAACCGAGCATAGCGAGGTCGCGCTGCGATGTGTATCCGTACGGGCTCTGTGTCGGGTCGAAGCTTACGGCATTGCCGATGGCAGCATTCTCAGCCTTCTTCGCCTTAGAGAACATGCCCTTGGCGTTGAGGTTGAGGTTGAGGTGGTTGTTCAGCAACGACGGGTTGAGGTTCACTGAAGCCGTGTAGCGGTTGTAGTCGGAGTTCTTCAAGATACCCTGCTGGCCTGTGTAGCCGAGAGATACGCGGTAGGGCAGATAGTCCTTTACAGAGCCAGATACCGTCACGTTATGGTCGTGGCTCACTGCCTTGCGGTAGATAAGTTCCTGCCAGTCGGTGTTGGCTGTACCGAGAGCCTTAACGGCATTGTCGTTCTCGTTGAAGAGGCTCTTGATGTAAGCACGGTACTCGTCGCCGTTCATAACCTCCTGAGTCTTCTTCTTCATAGAGAGCGATACAGAACCCGAGTAGCTTACCTCCGGCTTCTGACCCTTGTGACCCTTCTTTGTGGTGATGATGATGACACCGTTAGAACCGCGCGAACCGTAGATGGCTGTAGCCGAAGCGTCTTTCAGCACGTTGAACGACTCAATATCCTGCGGGTTGATAGTAGAGAGGAGGTTAGAGCCTGTGTTGCCCACCTTGTTGTTGTCCATAGGCACGCCGTCGATAACGATCAGCGGGTCGTTGCTGGCGTTCAGTGAAGAGCCGCCACGGATACGAATCTGTGTGCCGACGCCTGGCTCACCAGAGTTTGACGTAACGTTCACACCTGCCACCTTACCGGCGAGCATGTCCTGAGCGTTCACCACAAGACCCTTGTTCTTTGAGTCTGGCTTAAGAGCTGTAACCGAACCGGTAAGGTCCGACTTCTTCACAGCGCCGTAACCGATTACGACAACCTCGTTAAGTGTAGAGGAAGTGTTCTTGAGATGGATTGTTAGGTTCTGGCCGGCCTGCATCTTTACAGGTTCATAGCCGATGTAAGTAACTTCAATGGTCGACTTCTTGTCGGCATTGAGAGTAAAATTACCGTCGATGTCCGTGACAGTACCTAATGTACCGCCTACAACCTTGACGGAAGCACCGATAACCGGCTCGCCGGTTTCGTCTACTACGTTGCCTTTCACAACAACCTGCTGTGCGAAAGCGCTTGCCGATAGGAACAAGCCTGCTGAGAGCGTAGCTGTTCTGAGGGCATTAGGGAATTTAACCTGCTTCTTCATGTAGCTTTTGATTTTATAATAAATTGTTTTTAGTCACAAATGTTATTAGGATCTTTCCATGTGCAAAATTATGATTTATATCAATTCGTTGCACTTTTTTTAATATAAATCTAATGTATAGTGTGTGTAAACGTTTACGCAAGCAAGAGGGCGTGTCAAAAGTATTAAATAAAGAAATTTGAATCCTAATAAAAGTCATCGTGCAGCGTACGCGATCCGATCGGACGGCGTACGCAATCCGATCAGACGGCGTACGGAATCCGATCGGGCGGCGTTCGCTGCACGATGACAGATTGCTATCAATTAAGGACGAATATGTGTGTTATTAACAATGGTTTGAGGGTGTTGCGGTGGCAAGGATACCACCGCTACTAACCACCGCTTTATTTCTTGATGCGAGCCACGCACATGGCGCCCAGCACGAGCGACGCCGCAGCCACGAGCATCATGTTGCTCTGCACCGAGCCTACCATCGAGAGCAGCGTACCGCCGCACGCCGCAGCGATGATCTGCGGTATGCAGATAGTGCCGTTGAAGAGTCCGAGGTACGCACCCTTGTGGCCGTAGCCCTCAAGAGCGTTCGTGACGAAGGCGAACGGCATGGCGAGCATCGCAGCCCATGCGCAACCGATGAGCATGAACGGCAGAGCGAGCAGGTTCTGGTCGTGTACGAACGGCACGAGAGCGAAGCCAACGGCGCCGATGACAAGGCTCAGTGCGTAAGCCGCCTTCTCGTTCTTGAAGCGTGGCAGAGCCATTGCCCACAGTACAGAGCCGATAGCCTGCCAGCAGAACATCACGCCAACCCAGTTGCCTGCCTCTTGATAGCCCTTCGATGCGGTGTCGGTGGTGTTCCATATGGTGTCGGCGATGGTGCCGTTGGTGTATGTCCACATGAACATGAATGCTGTCCAGCAGAAGAACTGCACGGCGCCCACCTTCCAGAACATCGACGGAGCGTTGCGCAGCAGCTCAATCCAGTTGGCTTTGCCTTCGTCCTCCTCGGGTTTCGCCTCGTTGTACTCGGCGTACTCCTGCGGGTTCCACTCCTTCACCTTCAGTGTGGTGTAGATGACGCAGAGGATGAGTATAGCGGCGCCGATGTAGAACGAGTAGATTACGGAGTCGGGTATGACGCCCTTCTCTGCCTCGTTGGCTATGCCGATGGCTGTGAAGAAATAGGGGAAGAGGTAGCCCACGATAGAACCGGCGTTGCAGAGGAACGACTGTATGGAGTAGGCGAGCGACTTCTGCTTCTCGTTAACCATGTCGCCCACGAGCATCTTGAACGGTTGCATCGCCATGTTGATGCTCGTGTCGAGGAACATCAGCGAGATGAGGCCGAACACCATTGCCGCGCCGACCGCCATGCCGAACGAACCGGCGTTGGGCAGCAGGCACATCACGGCTACAGCCACCGATGCGCCGATGAAGAGATAGGGAATGCGGCGTCCGAAGCGACACCATGTGCGGTCGCTCAGCGTGCCGATGATGGGCTGCACGAGGATGCCCATGAGCGGCGGCAGTATCCAGAAGTAGCTGAGGCTATGCGGGTCGGCACCAAGTGTGGCGAAGATGCGTGAGATGTTAGCGCTCTGCAGGGCGTACGCAATCTGTACGCCGAAGAATCCGAAACTGAGGTTCCACAGTTTCCAAAAACTTAGGTTTGGTTTTGGTTTCATTGTTATTTGGTTTTTTGGTTTTTCTTAGCTCTTGGTGCTCTCTCTCACGACGAGCCTTGTTCTTACGATGCGCTTTTCGATGCGGTCGCGCGGCGTGATGCCCTCCACCTTGTCCATGAGTATAGTGGCAGCCTCTTCGCCCACCTTTGTTCCGCGCTGCTCCACCGTAGTGAGCTGCGGGTCGCAGGCGATGGCGCGCTCGCCGTTGGTGAATCCGCATACCGAGACGTCGTCGGGCACGCGGAATCCGTTGTGCTTAGCCGTGTACATCACGCCGATAGCCGTGTCGTCGTTCACGCAGAAGAACGCATCGGGGCGGTCTTCGCGGCGCAGAATGTCGGGCGTGATGCGCTCGGCGTCTTCGCGGTTGTCGCAGACGAACACCAGCGACTCGTCGGGCTGCATGCCAGCCTTCAGCAGGGCGTCGTGATAGCCGTTGTAGCGGTTCTGTCCGAGTGCCGTCTTGCCCTTCATGCCGTAGAAGGCGATGCGGCGGCAGCCCGTCTCGATGAGATGCGTCACGGCGATGAACGCACCCTGATAGTCGTCAACTACCACACGGCTTGCGTCTACACCCGTGCAGATGCGGTCGTAGAACACGAGCGGTATGCCGCGGTCGATGAGCGACTGGAAGTGGGTGTAGTCCTGCGTCTCCTTAGCCTGCGACACGATGACGCCGCACACCTGATGAGCCTCGAACATCTGGCATAGCTGCACCTCGCGCTCGTACTGCTCGCGCGATGTTGTGGCGATGATGTGGTAGCCGCGCTTCGACGCAGCGTCCTCAATGCCGTTGAGAATGGTGGAGAAATAATAATGGGTGAACTCGGGCACGATGACGCCAATCACCTTCACCGGCTGCTTGTGAGAGTTGCGCAGCGACTTGGCGATGTCGTTCGGATAGAAGTTGTGCTCATGAGCATACTCGCAGATAAGCTTGCGCTTCTCCTCGCTGACGCGTTCGCTGCCGTTGAGCGCACGCGACACAGTGGCTATGGACACACCGAAATGCTCGGCTATATCCTTCATCGTTGTGGGTTGTAGTTCAGACATTCGTTTGATTGGTTTTTAATTACGATACAAAGTTATCACATTATTTTAAAATAGATTGCATTAGCGGCTCGCAGAATTTAGTTGCGCCGTGTAAACGTTTGCATAAGCGGGGTGATGTATGCGGAGTCCTACTTCCAGAACAGCTTATCCATAAGTTCGTAGCGCTTCTCCATGTTCGGGTCTTCCTTTACGAACGTGTTCACGTCGATCTGCAGCACTGGAGCTACGCTCTTGCCGTTGGTTGTAGGCCAGTCGACGAGTCCGAGTCCGTTCGGGTTGCCGGTCTTCACGAAGTTGACGTAGTAGTTGCTGAAGATGTCGGAAACGACGTAGTCTTCAGGCTGCCAGTCGAACACGCGGTTGGTGGGCAGTGTGCCCATAGCATACTCGATGTCGGCAGAGTGAACGGCACCGGTAGCACGCGGAGCGGCAGGCGTGTCGTCGGTCTTGTCCTGAACGCCGCCGGCAAGACCAGCCACCTTGTCCTTCAGCAGCATGTCGGGACGCGGATGGCAGTAGCGGTAGCGGTAAACAGGCTGTCCGCTGGTGAGCTTGTGCATGTTGCCCCACTTCCATGTAGAGTAGTCGAGGAAGCAGTCGCCGCCGAGTTCGTTACCCGGCTGTCCGGTTACGTCGGCGTCGGTGTTGAGTCCGTAGAGCTTGAAGAGCTCGTCGGTAGCGTCGCCGAAGATGTTGCGTGCCGCAGCCTTCAGGTTCTCAACGGTTGCCGGTCTGCCACCGAGGATATACATGGCGTTCGCCTCCAGATTGTTGCCGCCGATGAGCAGCGGCACCTTGGTCTGCTCGCCATTGGCGAAGACGTCGTAAGGCTGCTTTGTCCAGAAATAGCCGTCTACGTTGTATACAGTGACGCCACTTCTGCCAGCCTTCTTCATAAGTTCCTCAGCCGGCATTGCGCGCAACTCCTTTATGTTCTTGCAGCCTATCTTCTTTGCCATCTCCACGCCTCGTGCCTCAGCCTCTTTCAGCGTGTTCACCTTGCCCATTCCAATCACCGAACCGCTCGAACCCATAGCCTGGGCGAACAGTCCCTGGCACAAAGGCGAAGCCATGAGAGCGCTGACGGACATAGAGCCAGCCGATTCGCCTACGATAGTGATGCGCTCGGGGTCGCCGCCGAAAGCGGCAATGTTGTCCTTAACCCATTTGATGGCAGCCACCTGGTCGAGCAGACCATAGTTGCCCGAGCCTTTGTATGCGGTCTCCTTGGAGAGTTACGGGTGAGTGAAGAAGCCGAAGATGCCCTCGCGATAGTTGGCTGTAACGGAGATGATACCCTTGCGAGCCATAGCGTCGCCGGCATAGCGCGGTTCGCTGCCGCTGCCAGCTATCAGTCCGCCGCCGTTGAAGTAGATGAGAACAGGCAGATGCTCGTTCATGTCCTTTGCCGGTGTCCAGATATTGAGATACAGGCAGTCTTCGCTCATCTTCTTCGTGCCGAAGTTCATGTCGCCGAATATGCTCTCCTGCATAGGATTGGGTCCGAACTCCTTTGCCTGTCGCACGCCCTGCCATTTTGCTACGGGCTGTGGAGCCTTCCAGCGGAGATCGCCCACGGGCGGAGCAGCAAACGGAACGCCCTTGAATGTCTTTACGCCCGACTCGTTGACGCCTTCGAGTGTGCCTTCCGCAACGTTCACTCTTGCGGGTTGCTGTGCGAACAATGCTCCTGCGAGCAGTGTAAGCACGAATGTAAGAAATGTTTTTCTCATATTTTTTAGATTCTGATGTTATTTGGTTACAATCTGCAAATTTATCCTTTTTTAGTTAGAATCTGCTAAAAACTGATTAATATTATGACCGTATATCGTGATTTGAAAGGATTGTGCCGACAGATACGAGCGTCAAGATGCCATGTAAGCCTAAAAAACTAAGCCAATCGCATTGATATTCCAAATATTTTTTGTTTATTTGCAAAGTAAAACAATAACTACGACGGGCAGAATATGCAACCATGACGAGCCGAATTACACCTTATTATATATATAGCTTTCAACTCGTCTACGAAAACGTTAACCCGCAAGGCTAATCTTACGCACGACCGCCCGCCGAATAAAAGAATAAAACTATGGGAAAAGGAAAGAAAGGCGGCAAACGCTTAACCAAGAAACAGCTCGCCCCGAAGCTGGAAGAACTCTTTACCGCTAATCCGGGAAAGACGCTTACGTTCAAAGAGATTTTCCGCACACTCCACCTCGACACTCATCCGCTGAAGATGCTCGCCATCGACATCATGGAGGAGATGGCGTGGGACGACTTCATCACCAGAGTGACCGACAACTCCTACCAGCTCAATATGAAGGGACAGGTGCAGGAGGGCATCTTCCAGCGCAAGACAAACGGCAAGAACTCTATCATGCCCGACGACTCAGACAAGCCTATCTTCGTGGCTGAACGCAACTCGATGTGGGCTCTCACCGGCGACCGCGTGCGCTTCGCTTGCATGGCTCGCCGCAAGAACCACATAAAGGAGGCGCAGGTGATAGCTATTCTGGAGCGCGCCAAGGACACCTTCGTCGGCCGACTCTCGTTCGACCACGACCTCTGCACGCTCATCTCTCCGGCAAACGTGCTGGCTAACAGCATAATCATTCCGCGCCGCAAGCTGAAAGGCGGCAAGGACGGTGACAACGCCGTGGTGCGCATCGTGGAATGGCCCGACCAGGACCACCGCAACATGATTGGCGAAGTGGTCGACGTGCTCGGAAAGGCTGGCGACAACGACGTGGAGATGAACACCATCCTCGCACAGTACGGCCTGCCGTATAAGTACCCGAAGAACGTGGAGGAGGCTGCCGAGAAGATTTCGGCGGAGATAACGCCGGAGGACTACGCCGAGCGCGAGGACTTCCGCGACGTCTTCACCTGCACCATCGACCCGAAGGATGCAAAGGACTTCGACGACGCGCTCTCCATCCGACAGCTGAAGGAAGGTCTTTGGGAGGTGGGCGTTCACATCGCCGACGTGTCGCACTACGTCACGGAAGGATCCGTGATTGACAAGGAGGCTGTGAAGCGCGCTACGAGCATCTACCTCGTCGACCGCACCATACCGATGCTCCCCGAACGTCTCTGCAACTTCATCTGCTCGCTCCGACCCGACGAGGAGAAGTTAGCGTTCTCCGTAATCTTCAACCTCGACGAGGACGCTAACGTGAAGGCATACCGCATTGTGCATACCGTTATCAAGTCGAACCGCCGCTACGCATACGAGGAGGTGCAGGAGCTGCTCGAGCAGAACGGCGTGGTAGACGGCACGGGCGAACCCGCACCTGCAGCGCCTAAGGGCGGATACAAGGGCGAGAACGCCGACGCGCTCATCATGCTCGACCGACTGGCTAAGAAGCTGCGCGCTGCACGCTTCAAGAACGGCGCCGTGAAGTTCGACCGCGAGGAACTGCACTTCGACGTAGACGAGAAGGGCAAGCCGGTGCGTTGCTACTTCAAGCGCTCGAAGGATGCCAACAAGCTCATCGAGGAGTTCATGCTCCTCGCCAACCGCACCGTGGCTGAATCGGTAGGCAAGGTGGCGAAGGGCAAGAAGCCGAAGACGTTGCCTTATCGTGTGCACGACAACCCCGACCCGACAAAGCTCGAGACGCTGCGCGAGTTCGTGGTGAAGTTCGGCTACAAGATGAAGACCGACGGCACGAAGGGCGCACTCGCCAAGTCGCTCAACACACTCATGTCGGCGTGCGAGGGCAAGCGCGAGCAGAACCTAATACAGACCGTGGCGCTGCGCGCTATGATGAAGGCGAAGTATTCTATACACAATATCGGTCACTTCGGACTGGCGTTCGACTACTACACTCACTTCACATCGCCTATCCGCCGCTACCCCGACACGATGGTTCACCGACTCATCACACGCTACCAGCAGGGCGGACGCTCTGCCAACAAGGAGCACTACGAGGAGCTTTGCGAGCACTCGTCGGAGATGGAGCAGATTGCTGCCAACGCCGAGCGCGACTCTATAAAGTATAAGGCTGTGGAGTTCATGTCTGAACGTGTGGGCAACGTCTACGACGCACACATCTCGGGCATACAGTCGTACGGCATCTACTGCGAGATTGACGAGAACCACTGCGAGGGTCTTGTGCCGATGCGCGACCTCGACGACGACTACTACGACTTCGACGAGCGCAACTACTGTCTTGTGGGCCGCCGCCATCACAACAAGTATCAGCTCGGCGACCCGGTACGCATCAAGGTGGCAAGCGCCAACCTCGAAAAGAAACAGCTCGACTTCACCCTGGCCGACTAATTAATAAGTGGGTGCACTTCTTAGGGGGTGCAGTTGTCTCAACTGCACCGACCAAGCAAAAAGTGGTATACTCAGGGGGTGCACTTGTCTCAAGTGCACCAACCAAGTAGAAGTGGTATACTCAGGGGGGTGCACTTGTCCCAAGTGCACCGACCAAGCAAGAATTGGTATACTCATGGGGTGCACTTGTCTCAACTGCACCAACCAAGCAAGAACTGCCCAACCGAGTAGAAGTGACACCATTATCTTGGTTGGTGCACTTGAGACAAGTGCACCCCCTTGCGAGCACCCCTCCTCAATCAAATTATCTCACCCTCTAACCCCCAACCCTATCATGCCCCACATTACTTTCCTAAACCGTCGTTCCGACATTCTTATTCGGTGTGGTCACTTGCCTCATTGGTTTCAGCCGGAGGCGGTGCAGTTTATCACTTTCCGCCTTGCCGACTCACTCCCTCAGACCAAACTGCAGGAGTTGTCACTCATGCGTGAGGCGTTAGGACGGTGCGAGACAAAGGATGGAGAGCTGACGGCAGAGGAAGAACGTTTGGAAGAAATAGTGGAGGGGTGGTTGAAGATTGGATATGGCGGTTGTGTGTTGAGCAATGCGCAGTGCAGGCAGTTTGTTGAGGAAGCTCTGTTCTTCAACGACAAGCAGACGTATCACCTCCATGCCTTCGTCATAATGCCCAATCATGTTCACATACTACTGTCGCCGATAGGAGAAAACAGCGTTGTCTCTATTGTCAGTAAGTTGAAGCGCTATTCGTCACGTATGATAAAACAATGTGTAGGGACGGATGGTAATGTGTGGCAGCGCGAGATGTTCGATCGTATGATGCGTGGGGAAGACGACTTTGCACATAAACTGGCATACATTGTTAATAACCCTAACGGACTTCCGGAAGACAGCTACTCATTATATGTAGCAGAGAATGTACAGTATTTGCTGTAGTGGCTTTCAGGGTGTGCTTTCAGGGGATGCTTTCAGGGGGTGCACTTGTCTCAAGTGCACCAACCAAGTAGAAATGCATACTCAGGGGGTGCACTTGTCCCAAGTGCACCAACAAAGCAAAACTGCACCAACCGAACAGAATGTGTGGTTAACTTGGTTGGTGCAGTTGAGACACCTGCACCCCCTTGAGTGCACTAAGTTAGCTCGGTTGGTGCACTTGAGACAAGTGCACCCCCTGCAAGAAGTGCACCCCCTGCAGGAACTGCACCCCCTTGCCCGAAATGTTAAAGATGTTAATATAATAAAAACGAAATATCTGATTTATATCTTTTTTACAAAAAATGCGTATTTTTGCAGAACAAATGGAAGCGTACTAACCATACTCTCCATTCTCTAACTTTTTACAGACATACATTCGTTCAAGAAAAACTGAATCAATTTACTAAATACAAATCTTTATGGCGAATTTTTCCCGCAAAACTTTGACTCTCGCAGCAGGTCTTGTACTTTCTGTGATGAGTGCTAACGCACAGCAGATGCGTGAAGGTTATGTAGAAGCTGGCAAGAACACTGGCAGCGAAAACTTCCACACCCTTATCCAGGGTTGGACTCCTGGCAGCCAGATAACAGCAGACGACAACTTCTACATCTCACGTGTAAAGCCACGTGCTCGTTTCCGCAACGAGGCTACACAGGTGCGTCTTGATCTCAATGCAAAGAACGACAAGAAGCTCATCGCTTGGATTCCGGTAAACAACCCCGACTTCAACGCACTTCCTAACGGCGTATTCGACTCAGAGGTATTCTCTATGTGGTCGTACGTTACACACTGGGGCGACTGGACAGCACCTCTCGGACGTATTCCGGCTGCTTTCCTCGATATCGCTCACAAGAACGGTGTAGGTGTTTCTGGTGTTGCTTCTATTCCTAACGCAAGTCTTAGCGCAAGCTGGTCGGCATGTCTTAAGGGTATCGGCTCTATGGACGTAGACAAGGCTTCAAAGTTCTTCCAGTACTATGGTATCGACGGTATGGGCTACAACTCAGAGTTCTACAACGGTAATTCTGTAGTGAAGCCGGTACGCACATTCCACGCAGCTCTCGTTAAGAAGATGAAGCCGGTTAACCCGGTATTCGAGAACTTCTGGTATGACGGTACAAACGACTACGGTCAGGTTACATTCGACGGTGGTCTCAGCAACCATAACAAGGAGACATTCGGTGACAAGGACAACGTACGTACATCACTCTTCTTCAACTACAACTGGAACCGTGGTCAGCTCACTCCTTCTGTAGCATATGCAGAGAAGCTCGGTCGCGATCCGCTCGATCTTTATTGCGGTGTGAACATGCAGGGTGGAGAGCCTGGTGGTACATCATGGTCGTTGCTGCCTGATCAGCGTGTTTCTATCGGTCTTTGGGGTGCTCACTCATACAACATGTTCTGGGAGAGCCGTGCAGAGCTCGGTTCGTCTGACGAGATGAAGCAGTTCGCTTACCTCCGTCGTACAGAGTGCTACTTCGGTGGCGGCAACCGCAACCCGGTTATCACTCCGTCTATTGTTGACAAGCATCAGTACACAGCATACAACCCGACTTGGCACGGTATGGCTGCATTCATGACAGCACGTTCACCGCTGAGCTGGGATCTCGCTGAAGAGCCGTTCATCACTTACTTCAACCTCGGTAACGGTAAGTTCTTCAACCTTAACGGCGAACGCAAGACCAGCACACCTTGGTACAACGTAGGTATGCAGGACTACCTGCCGACATGGCACTTCTGGTTCGCTAACAAGCTCCTCGGACGTACAGCAGCTGATGTTCCGGCTGAGGGCCTCGACGCTCAGTTCGTATGGGACGACGCTTACTTCGGAGGTTCTACACTCAAGATTTCTGGTACAACAGCTAACGAGTATCTCCACCTCTTCAAGACAAAGTACGCTTTGAAGAAGGGTGACGTTATCACTGTTCGCTATAAGCTCAACGAAGGTGCTACCGACCTCGACCTCGTTCTCTCTGCAGAGGGCAGCGAAGACAAGGGCGTAGCTTACAACCTCTGCAAGACAGAGCGCGTAGCTGACGTTAACGACTGGGTTAAGCAGGCATTCACAGTAGGTTCTGACTTCGACGGCAAGACTCTTGCTCTCGTAGCTCTCAACTTCAAGAACGCTAAGGATCTCGACCTCATGCTCGGCGAGTTCTCTATCGTTCGTGGCAAGGCGGCTACACCGGCTGCTCCGGTTATCGACGCTGCTAACACCAAGATGCTCTACAACAGCAAGGCTGGTATGGATGCTAAGATCATCTTCAATATGCCTAACACTAAGGCTGCTGGCGAGCCGTGCTACAACCTCGACGTTAAGACATCTCACTTCCGCCTCTACGCTCAGGAGGAGGGCCAGGAGCCGATGCTCATGGGTACAACAACTTCTTGGGCTGGTCTCTACTACTCAATCCCGACTACTAAGGCAAACGCTAAGGTGCGCCTCGGTGTTTCTGCAGTAGCTCTCGACCACAAGACAGAGTCTGAAATCGCTTGGTCTGGCTATATGGAGCCTGCTGCATACGTTTACAACGACGATATCAAGAGCAACAAGACAACTATCAAGCCGAACGAGGAGTTCACACTCAGCTACATCGACCCTGAGCACCCGGCTGCTAAGTGGGAGATTGTTAAGGACGGCGCTGTAGTTAAGAGCGGCAATGGCAACTCTTGGACAACATCACTTGCTGAGTGCGGTAGCTACGACCTCAAGGTTACTGGCAACGAGTACGGCGAGGATGGCGCAGCTAAGGAGACAACACGTACATTCGCATCTTACATCCAGATCACTGGCGAGGGTACAGGTGCTCTGCCTGAGATCTACTCTCTCACAGCTAACGGCAGTGAAGAGACGGTTTCTCTCAAGACTGGCGAGAGCGTGAAGATGGCTTACACAGGTCGCGACGCAGACGGTGCTGGTTCACAGGGTCTTGACCTTAAGGAGAAGCGCTTTGGTGTTGCTGCTGCAGACCTCGGTCTCGTAGGCAAGAAGTCTTACTCTATCTCATTCTGGTTGAAGATTAACAGCCTCAAGTCGGGCGATCCTACAGCTCTCTTCAACGTTTACGACAAGCAGGACAGCTGGCCTAAGACTGACTGGGGCTGGGTATGGTCTCAGCTTGATTCTGACGGTTCTATCAACGGTGTTACATTCCGTGGTTCTGACGCTTCTGGCAACAACGAGCTCCGCTACAAGTATGCTAACACTAAGCTGCCGGTAGGCAACTGGGTACATATTACAATGGCGTTCGACTTCAACGAAGGTGGCAACCTCAAGAGCGCATTCTATGTAAATGGTGTTAAGCAGACTGTTACAACGTGGAACCGTACAAATGGTTCTGACAAGACAACAGAGCCTGACTACGAGAACAATATCTACGGCATCACAAACGGTATGCACCTCTGCATCGGTGGTCCGCTCTTCTCACGTTATGGTATCGATGGTGTCATCGACAACGTAGTAGTTTGGAACAAGGCTGTGACAGCAGAAGAGGCTAAGGTTGCTATGGGCGACCTCAACGCTAACAACCTCCCTGAGGGCGTAATGGCATTCTGGGACTTCGAGAAGAAGGCTACAGACAACTACTTCACATCTGCAGGTACAAAGGCAGTGAAGGGTGGTATGCAGGATATGGTTGCAGGTGGCAGCGAGGGTCAGGCTACTCTCCAGTGGATTGAGCCGACTTACATCGCAGGTTCTCCGTTCGTATCCGGCGAGACATATAAGGTAGAGACCAAGCCGTCATGGACTTCAAAGAACGCTACATTCGCTGATGTTACTGGTAACGGCGCAGCAGGTTCTGCAAACGTTTCGTTCCGCACAGGTGGCGACTACGACGTAACTCTTACACTCTCTAACGCTCTTGGTAAGGCAGAGAAGACATTCTCTGTAATCAAGGTGGCTTATCCTACTGGCGTTGACGCTGTAGAGGGCGCAGAGATGAAGGCTTACACAGTAGGCGAGGACGCAGTAGTAGAGTTCGCTGAGGCTGGCGCATACGAGGTTAGCGTTTACACAACAGCTGGTGAGCAGGTTGCTCGCAAGGCTGCTCAGCTCAACGCTGGCAACGTGGTTAACGTACACCTTGCTAAGGCAGGCATCTACGTGCTTAATGTGAAGAAGGACGGCAAGACCGTTCGCACTGTGAAACTTATTCGTAAGTAAAATAAATCTATAAGTTGACGAGTAAACGAGTAAATATATAGACGAGTGAACGAGTTGACAAGCAGGCAAGCTGATTATATACCTTATATTATATATAGGTGTGCAAAAAGTTCGTTTGCTCGTCCACTCGTCCACTTGTATAAAAACATAGCATACTTGTATACTCGTCAATTTTGCGCTTTAAAATACCTAATCAACAAAACAATATCTAAATGAACAACAAAAAGACAACACTCCTCGCATCCATGCTTCTGTGTGGCTGCGTGTTCGGTTACGCTCAGCGTACTCCGACTCATCCGTTAGACATCCAGGACCAGGGTGACAAGTACCTCCTCGAGAACATCTGGAACTGGGAAGCTGGCACACCTCCGCGCGAGGTGAGCGCAATGGACGACCAGTTCTATATCTCACGCGTTCGCCCATTGCCGCGCATCGCTGAGGCTGACGACTATCAGGCAGAGGTTAGCAAGCAGGCTAAGCCGGGTCGTAAGATGTGTCTCTGGACTCCGCTCGACGACCCAACGTCTTCTTGGAAGGCTCTTCCGCGCTACTGCTTCGAAGGCGACAACTTCTCTATGTGGTCATACCTCAGCATCCACGGCAACTGGACAGCACCTTGGTTCCGCGTAACTGGCGGTCTGTCTGACGTTGCTCACAAGAACGGTGTAGCGGTAGGTTGCGTTGCTTCAATTCCTTGGGCTGCTGGTGTTAATGTGAACGCAGCAAGCGGTTGGGGCAAGACCTTCGGCGAATTGACAAAGAAGAACTCTGACGGTACATACAAAAACGTAGAACGCTTCGTTAAGATTCTTAAGTACTACGGCATCGACGGTGTTGGTGTGAACTCTGAGTTCAATGCTAATGCTGCTACAATGAAGCAGATCCAGGGCTTCTTCGCTGCTTGCCATAAGGAGGCAGAGAAGATCGGTTGGAAGTTCCAGCTCCACTGGTATGATGGTACCAACGACTACGGTGGCATCTCATTCGACCAGGGTCTTAGTGCTCACAACAAGAATCAGTTCGGTGATAAGGACAACATCGTTACCGACATGATGTTCTCTAACTACAACACCGGTAACGGTACTCTCAAGAACACTGCAGAATATGCAAAGAGCATGGGCCGCAATCCGTACGACTACTACAAGGGCTTCGATATCCAGGGTCGTGCGCTCCACTCTTCAAGCTCTAACTGGAACGACCTCAACGACGTAGAGGCTTCAGTAGGTTTCTGGGGTGCTCACTCACAGGGTCTTATCCACCAGAGCGCTACCGACTACGGTACATCTGACGTGGCTATCCAGCAGGCTTACCTCGACAAGCAGGAGATGGTGTTCAGCGGTGGCAACCGCAACCCGGCTAACACTCCTGACATCCTCGGAAGGAGCGACGTCGTAACACTCGCCAATGGTAGCCTGAAGGGCAAGTTCCACGGTGTAGCAAGCTACGTGACAGCTAAGTCTACTATCCAGCAGGTTCCGTTCGTAACACGCTTCAACCTCGGTAACGGTCTTACATTCAAGAACGAGGGTGAGGTTACATTCAACCACAAGTGGCACAACATCGCTACTCAGGACTTCCTGCCTACATGGCGTTGGTGGATCGTTGACGGCAACGAGAGCGCAAAGAGCGCCGACCTCGCTCAGGCTGAGCTTACATGGGACGACGCTTACTGGGGTGGCTCTTGCCTCCGCCTGAAGGGTCAGACAACAACATCTCGTGTAAAGCTCTTCAAGACCTTGCTCAAGACAGAGCCTTCATACAACATCTCTCTTACATATAAGATGAGCAACGAGCTCGACACACACGCTAAGTTGTTCGTAGCTCTCAAGGGCAAGCTCACAGAGTACAAGGAGATTGACATTCCTGCAGCTGAGAAGTTCGGTCAGTGGACAACATTCACCACTACTCTCGACAAGCTCGGTCTGAAGTCGGGCGACGAGATCGCAATGATCGGTATCCGTCTCGACAACACAGCTAAGGACTACAACATGCTCGTTGGTGAGCTCGCAGTTCGCAACCCGCAGCAGACATTCGCTCCGGTTGCTCCGAAGATTAAGGAGATTGATGTTCTCCGCGGTAAGGACAAGACTTGCGACTTCAAGATCCGCTACGCTGCTAAGGAAGAGACCGGCGGCGAGAAGACATACAACGACGAGGTAGATACATGGTACTACGAGATTTGGTTCCAGCAGAAGGGCGAGAAGGAGCAGTACCTCACAGCTACAACATCATGGGCAGCTTACGTAGTCGATGCTCCGATGGTAGCCGACCTCGAGAAACGCGACTGTCGCTTCGGTGTACGCGCCGTTTCTCCTGACGGATTGCAGAAGAGCGAAATCTCTTGGAGCGAATACCAGAAGGTTGAGTACGACACACCGTCTACAGAGGTAGCTATCGACCGTCAGGTTATCAAGCCGAACGAGCAGTTCAAGGTTTACTACGAGGATCAGTTCGCACCGAACGCTCAGTCGTTCCGTCTGCTCAACGCACAGACAGGTGCTCAGGTAGGCGAGAAGTACTCAAATTGCAACCAGTTCACAACTTCTGTACCAGAGGTTGGCGTTTACGACCTCGAGGTTGTTGATGCAGAGGGCAAGACAGAGACATTCCGCGGCAAGGTTATCATCTCTCCGGAGAAGACAGGTGCTGTGCCGGTTGTAGAGACTGTAACTGCTGACAAGCAGACAGCTGAGACAAACGAGGAAATCAAGCTCAACTACACATCTCGCGACGGCGAGGGTAAGGTGTCTCGTGGTCTTGTTGTAAAGGACCCGAACATGCTCTTGATTCCGGCAGAGGTAACACTCGACGGTGGCAACAACACAAGCATGGCTTACTCTTACGCTCTCTGGGTGAAGGTAGACAACTATGCTCACGACAAGCAGGGTACAAACCTCATCCAGAAGAACACTATCTCTGACAAGTGGCCGCACAACAACTGGGGTGACCTCTGGGTACAGATTCGTCCGCAGATCAACGCTGGTGAGCACGGCTGCTACAGCAACCACCTTGCAAACGAGGTTTCGTTTAACACCTTCGGCTGGACAGCTCACGACAACCCGAGAGAGTCGATGATGTCAACAGGTTATGCACTCAACCCGGGTGTTTGGAACCACATCGTTGTTACTCAGGCTTCTGACAAGCAGCAGAAGATCTACTTCAACGGCAAGTGCGTAGCAGGTCCTAACAACTTTGCTGAATCTAACCTCCGTGAGAACAGCTCTGACTCACGCATCAAGACTTCTGAACATGCAAACGTGTTCATCGGTGGTGGCGGTGTTTACAAGGCAGGTCTGAACGCAACTATCGACGAGGTTCAGGTTTGGAACAAGCCTCTTACTGATGCTGAGGTAGTTCGCGCAATGCAGGGCTATGCAGCTAACGAGATTCCTGAGGGACTCATGGGCTACTACACCTTCGAGGAGATGGACAAGAGCGACTCTACATTCGTTAACCTTGGTAAGGCAGGTGCTCAGTACAAGGCAAGAATGGTTGTGATGAACGGCTCTGGCGGTGAGAATACTTCTACAGCATCTTACAAGACAGTAGGTGCAAACAACGAGGTAACAGGCTATCCTGGCATCGAGGGTACACTCGAGGTTAAGACTTCACACGCATGGCAGCTCAACGGCGGTCGCATCTCTTCTGAGGACGACAAGGCAGCTGTTGTGACATTCGCTCGTCCGGGCGAGTATGAGGCAGGCGTTAAGCTCACCAACTTCTGGGGCGAGTCTGAGAAGGCACTTGAGAACGTACTCGTTATCACTGGTGTTGACGCAATCAACGACGTTAAGGACGCAGCAGGCTTCTCTGTTTATCCTAACCCATTCGTAGAGAGCGTAAACCTCCGCTTCTCTGAGGGCGGCTTCTACACTATCAACATCGTAAGCGCAGCAGGTGCGGTGCTCCAGAGCAACGACTTCCGTGCTGATGCAGGCGAGACAGTGAACGTAGCTGTTCAGGGTGGCAAGGGCATGTACATCGTACAGGTGCTCAAGGACGGCAAGCCGTTCAAGGCTCTCAACGTAATCAAGAAGTAATAACAAAGAATAGTGACCCGGCGGGCGGCGGCCCCCCCCTGCCGGTTCCAACTATATTCATTTATTAAAAAACAAACAATGAACAACAAATCAAACGAGAAAGGCAACATGGTGCTGAAAGCCGCCTTTGCGATGCTCGCAGCAGGTCTGCCTATGCAGTATGCTTCGGCTAATGGCAACGCAGCTCCTAATGCTTTGACACAGACTCAGGGCGCTGTCGTTCAGGGTACTGTTAAGGATGGTACTGGCGAACCGCTCATCGGCGTTAGCGTCGTAGTGAAGGGTGCCACTGGTCTTGGTGTAGTTACAGACATTGACGGTAACTACCGAATCGACGTTAAGGACAAGAACGCTGTCTTGGTGTTCTCTTATATCGGCTACACACCGCAGGAGGTAAAGGTAGGCGGTCGTGCCAACGTTGACGTTACCATGAAAGACGAAAGCTCTGTGCTCAAGGAGGTTGTAGTTACCGCCATGGGTATCAAGCGTAAGGAGTCGTCACTTACTTACTCTACACAGCAGGTTAAGGCTTCTGACCTCAACCGTGTACAGGACCCGAACGTTGCCAACTCTCTCGAGGGTAAGGTATCTGGTGTAACCATCACACCGTCAGCAGGTGGTGCAGGTGGTGCTTCTAAGATCATCCTCCGTGGTAACAAGTCAATCCTCGGTTCTTCTACTCCGCTTATCGTTGTCGACGGTGTTCCTATGAACAACTCGCAGCACGGTCAGGTAGGTTCCAACATGCTTACAACAGGCGTATCTGAGGGTAGCGACGCTCTCTCAATGATCAACCCTGACGATATCGAGTCGATCAACGTGCTGAAGGGTGCCAACGCTGCAGCTCTTTACGGTTCTGAGGCTGCCAACGGTGTCCTCATGATCACCACAAAGAAGGGTCGCGAGGGTAAGATAGGCGTTAACTTCTCTTCTAACGTTACATTCGACACTCCGCTCACAACTCCGAAAATTCAGAACGTTTACGGTGCTGCTATCGACGAGAACGCTCACACTATGAGCATCAGCAGCTGGGGCGATAAGGTATCTGCTCGTAATAACGACCAGCTCATCGTTCAGACTCCGATGTACGGCGAGCATTTCGGCGAGACAATGAACGAGGTACACCTCCGCAACAGTGCAAAGGACGACGTAGCCGACTTCTTTAAGACCGGTGTGACAACAAACAACTCTATCGCCCTCTCAGGTGGTACAGACAAGATGAGCAGCTACTTCTCTTATGGTAACTCTCACGCAAACGGTATGATTGATAATAACTCATACAACCGTCACACTTTCTCTTTCCGTCAGAACTTCAAGTTCTACGACCGCGCTTCTATCGACGTGTCGATGAACTACATTCAGACAAAGACAAAGAACCGTCCTGGTGGTGGTATCACAATGAACCCGATCTACCACTTGTACATGATGCCGCGTAATATCGACCTCAACTACTATCGCAACAACTACCGCATAGATAATGGTACTTGGATGACAGGCTTGCAGACATACTTCAAGAGAGGAACTCTCTATAAGCCTGCGTTGGATGAAAATGGTAAACAAAGAATAGATGATCAAGGTCATCCTATGTACGATACGGTTGTTGGTTATGAAAAGGTTAAGGAGCAGGGCACTGTAACAGGTCAGCCGATGCAGAACTGGGCTTACTCAGCTCAGGGCCAAAACAACCCGTACTGGCTTATTAACCAGAACTCAAGCGTAGCTAAGGAAGACCGTTTCTTCGGTAACATCACCGGTTCGCTCGACATCTACGACGGTCTTTCATTCCAGGCTCGTTTGGGTATGGACTTCACAAAGTACGAGAGCGAGTCGAAGCGTTACGCTACAACATGGCTCCCGGCTTCTATGGAAGACCTGGGTCGCTACTGGTGGAGCTACTCTAAGACAACCGACCTCTACACCGACTTCATGCTTAACTACAACAAGACATTCGGTGATTGGGACGTATCTGCAACAGCAGGTTACGTAGGTCATATCCGCAAGACGTTCGGTCATGGCAACGACGTAACAGCTACATACTACTATGGTGACCGCGAGCACCTCTCTACAATGGCTAACTACTTCTCTACAGCAGCCGGTGGTCCTGGAGCTACATCTCCGAGCCAGAGCTCTGACTGGAACAAGGGTGCTGTTGTAACAGGCCAGATTGGTTGGAAGGAGACAGTTTACTTGGATGGTTCATACCGTCGCGACTGGTACCGTGCCTTCCGTCAGTTCAAGGACCGTGGTACGCCTGAGGATTACGGCTACTTCGGCTTCGGTGCGAACGCTATCGTAAGCAACCTCGTTCAGCTGCCAGAGTGGTTCAACTACTTGAAGTACCGCGCTTCTTACTCAGAGGTAGGTAACTCTATCCCGGGTGTCGTTTACGCTGGTGCTACACGCAATTTCGAGACAGGTGCGTTGGTTCCGTCTTCATGGGCTACCTTCAAGGATCCGCGTCCTGAGAAGACAGCTTCTTTCGAGACCGGTATCGAGGCATTGTTCCTCAACAACCGCTTGAGCTTCGACTTGACATACTACAACTCTACAATGTCTAACCTCTACCTCGTTGGTACCAACGCTTCTGGCAAGTCTATCCCGATGAACTCTGCCAAGATTCGCAACCAGGGTATTGAGGCTACTGTAGGCTACGACTTCAAGTTCGGTCAGCTCCGTTGGAAGACATCTTATAACCTCTCTTACAACGACAACAAGATCCTCCGTACAGCTTACGACGAGGAGACCGGCAAGGAGAATGTCATCGCTACATACGTAGGCGGTGTGCAGGTGCTCTACAAGGAAGGCGGCGCAATGGGCGACATGTACGTAACAGACATCAAGCGCGACGAGAACGGTCACTACGTTCTTAACGCTAAGGGTGGTTTGTCAATGGAGACAGAGTCGAGCAAGACATTCGGCAAGTATGTAGGCAACCAGAACGCTAAGTGGCAGATGGGTTGGTCTAACACCTTCACATGGAAGGACCTCTCTCTCTCATTCCTCATCAACGGCCGTATCGGTGGCAAGGTGCTCTCTATGACAGAGTCGTTCCTCGACGGTGCAGGCTTGTCACAGCGCACAGCTGACGCTCGCCTCTACGCTGAGAAGAACAACATCTACGCTGACGCTATCTATGGCAACAACATCCTCGGTATCCGTCTCGACGACGGTTCAGGTCGTATCGTTCCTATCGAGTCTTACTACAACTCAGTTGGTGGTGTAACTCCTCAGGACATCGAGCGCTACCTCTACAGCGGTACCAACTTCCGTCTGCGTGAGCTCTCTCTCGGTTATACATTCCGCAACCTCTTCGGCCAGAACAAGAACCTGAGCCTCTCGTTCATCGCTCGCAACTTGTTCTTCCTCTACAAGGACGCTCCGGTTGACCCAGACGTATCGCTCTCTACAGGCACTGGTCTCGGCGCATTCGAGGTATTCAATATGCCGTCGTCACGTTCGTTCGGCTTCTCATTGAATGTAAACTTCTAAACCAATTCAAAAAAGTAAAAAAGAATTATGAAAAATTCAAAGATATTTGTTTACGCTGCGCTTGCGCTCTCTGCCTTCGGTATGCAGTCGTGTCTCGACTACGACACCCCGGGTGACGAGTTCAACGCAAACCAGACCATCGTGCCTCCGGTGGTCAGCTCGGGTAAAGCAGATGTCATCGACTATAAGAAGGTGATTTCTGACGAGGGTGTTGCAGAGGCTATCATGGCACTTGACGATAACATCCGTACCGCTCAGACCGGTGTTTATGGTATCCGTGGCGGTAAGGACGGCGGTGCTCCAGAGGCACACGCTTACCAGTTCTGCTACTCGCTCGGTCCTGACAACTATGTACAGTACTTCTGTGTACCTCACTCAGACTTCCCGTACTCTAACTTCACATTGCGTTCTACATACGACTTGTGTAAGGGTTCTATCGGTGGTCCGGGCAGCGGTTTCGCTGCTTCAAAGCAGTATATCGCTCCACTGCTGAACACAGAGAAGATCGACTCAGTACCTGAGTTGAAGGCTATCTTCCTCACACTCTTCAACTACTCGGCTATCGAGAACGCCGACCTCTTCGGTCCGATGCCTTATGAGGAGTTCAAGGCTCTGCGCGACAAGTCGCCGTTCAAGTATAACGACGTACGTACTATCTACTATGGTGTTAAGAAGAACCTCGATGACGCTGTTGCATGTCTGAAGTACTACAAGGACAACCGTTCTCAGGCTTACAAGGAGCAGCTGGCTAACGTAATGTACAGCTACCTCACTATCGTTAACGATCCGTATTCAAAGACTTGGGAGGATATGGAGCCGTGGATTCGCTTCGCCAACTCGCTCAAGCTCCGTATGGCTATCCACATGAGCGGCATCGAGCCTAAGACAGCTAAGGAGTGGGCAGAGGAAGCAGTTCGCGACGGTGTCATCACCGACGTTGACAATGAGGTTGCTATCTATCCTACATTCTCTGGCAAGGACCACCCGCTGGTTGAGATCACAGGCTGGAGCGACGCCGTTATGGGTGCTTCTTTCATTAACCTGCTTGAGAACCTTGACCACCCGTACATGAAGTATCTCTTCACAAAGAACAGCGTAGGTCTCGCAAAGTCTCCGCAGGCTGTAGAGGGTTCTTCTTGCCCGGCTACAACACCGATTAACTCTGTATACGTAGGTATGCGTGACGGTGTTGCTCCTGGTGAGGGTCAGGCAGCAGCCAACAACCCGTACTGTGGCTACTCTATGCTCGACAAGGCATACTTGGCACAGACTCAGGCTCCTCTCTATCTCATGAAGTGTTCTGAGGTTTACTTCCTCCTTGCAGAGGGCGCTCTCCGCGGCTGGAACATGGGCGGTACAGCACAGCAGTTCTACGAGCAGGGCATCCGCTACGCAGCTCTCGAGAGCCGTTCGTTCACAGGCAACAAGTACAACAAGCTGGTTGACGAATACCTCAACGTTGAGGCTCCGAAGGGTATCGCATACGTAGACCCACAGGGTCTCACACCTGACATGCCGAGCGTAACAAAGATTGGCGTTAAGTGGAACGAGGGCGATTCTCCTGAGGTTAAGCTCGAGAAGATCATCACTCAGAAGTACATCGCTTCTTTCCCGTACAGCTACGAGTCATGGGTAGACCTTCGTCGTGTAGGCTATCCTAAGCTCTTCCCGATCCTCGGCGTAGCCGATGGTGACGGCACAATCAAGGCTGGCGATTCTTGGGTACAGACAAAGGAGAACATCATGCGTCGTATTCCTTGGGCTTCTGACGATCCTCAGACTAAGGCTGATATTGAGGAGACTGGTCTCCCTGCACTCGGCAATGGTGCTTCAGATACTCAGGGTCAGCACCTCTGGTGGGATAACGGAGCTTCTAACTTCTAATCCGCACGTTTAGATTTGTATATATAAAAATGGGCAGGACTCCGATTTCGGAGCCCTGCCTTTTTTGTCTTAAATTGGGTCTAATCCCAAATTTATATATGATTTTTGGGATTACAATCCCAAATTTATATGTGATTTTTGGGATTAGGGGATTTTTTGTGTATCTTTGCAAGTGTAATATAATATTAATGTTATGATATCAAGACTATTGCAGAAGACAATTGAATCGCGTTTGTTTGCAGGAAAGGCAATTATCGTGATAGGAGCGCGTCAAGTAGGCAAGAGTACGTTGTTCAAGCTTATTCTTGAAAAACAAGACTATAAGGCATTGCAGCTTAATTGTGATGAGCCCGAGGTGAGGGATATGCTTAGCAATATAAACACTGCAGAGCTACGACTTCTCATAGCCGACAATCGTATAGTTGTTATTGATGAGGCGCAGCGAGTGGAGAATATAGGTATGACATTGAAACTAATTACCGACAACTTCCCTGATGTGCAGTTGCTTGTGACAAGTTCTTCTTCTTTTGAATTGCAAGACAAGCTCAATGAGCCGCTTACTGGTCGTAAGTATGAGTATCATCTTTATCCGATTTCCACTGCCGAGTTGATGGCAAGTAACGGTCTTCTCGGTGTGAAGCAGACCCTTGAGCAGCGCCTCGTCTACGGCTCTTATCCCGATATATTGAACCATGCCGACGATGCAAAAGAACTGCTTATGAACCTCGCTGGTAGTTATCTATATAAAGACTTGTTGACGCTTGAGAGCGTACGCCGTCCCGTTCTGCTCGGCAAGTTGCTTACTGCTCTTGCCTTGCAGGTGTGCAGTGAAGTGTCGTACAACGAACTTGCGCAGACCGTTGGTACAGACAATAAGACTATAGAGAAGTATATAGACCTTTTGGAGAAATGCTACATTGTGTTCCGGCTTAATGGCTTTAATCGCAATCTGCGTTCTGAGTTGAAGAAAAGCAAGAAAATCTACTTCTTTGATAATGGCATACGTAACGCTATTCTCCAGAACTTTGCACCTCTCTCGCTTCGCCAGGATGCAGGTGCGCTATGGGAGAATTTCATTATCAGCGAGCGTATAAAGCGCAATCACTATTCGGGTCGTTATGTAAATAGTTATTTCTGGCGAACCACCCAACAGCAAGAAATTGATTATGTGGAGGAGTGTGATGGGCAGTTTAGTATTTTCGAGATGAAGTGGAATCCACGTCGTGCCAACACTCAATTTCCTTCTTCGTTCCTAACGGCGTATGATGTGAAGGAAAAGGCTGTGGTGACTCCCGAGAACTGGATAGAATGGGTTGTGTAGGGTGCTGCAAGGCTATAAATAAAATCGAGTAGCTGAAAAAATCTACCATATCTTCCAGCCGGCGTGCAACGTGCTGCATGTCAGAAAGATAAAGGCTGGAAGATTCCTAAAAAATGAGGTTATCTTCCAGCCTATCTTCCAGCTGTGTGCATCTGTGGGAGGACACTCGCTGTTCGGTTGGTGCAGCTGGGGACAGCTGCACCCCCTAAAGGTTATTGTAAGCTCTTTACTTCTTCTATCGGCAAGCCTGAGCCTTGAGCGACCTGCTCGATGGTTAATCCCATTGCAAGAAGATTTCTTGCAATAGTTTTCTTTTCCTCCGCACGTCCTTCTGCACGTCCTTCCGCACGTCCTTCTGCACGTCCTTCTGCACGTCCTTCCGCACGTCCTTCTGCACGTCCTTCTGCACGTCCTTCTGCATGGCCTTTCTCTCTTGCCTCACGTTCAGCAGCTGCCATGCACGCCATATTGTCGCGCACAACCCAGAGGCTATTTTCGTACGCCTCCCATTCCTTCTTTGTTAGGCGGTGGCTGTCGGCATAGTCCTCAAGCTGTTTGAATATCTCTTTTTGTGCCGTGAACGGCATTCTGCTTAATGCTTCCATATGCTTCAATACGTAAATCCATTTCTCAAAATCTGTAACACATTCCTCCGCTTTGTTCTTAAAGAGCGGAAGCGCCAAGTAGATAAAGCGGATCTTGTTGGATACCTGCATCTTCGTGTCTTTGTCCGCCAATACGATGTCCGTACGGAATTTCGACACCTCATCCGTACGCGGCATGTAGTTCATAAAACATATTGTGTAAACAGGCAGGAACTTGTAGGCGTCTTCGCTTTCTGCGCGACCCTTGTCCACCTGGTCAAGGATGCTACGGCATGTGTAGCAGATGGTGCGGTCAAGGAAGTTCGGTTGCCATCGGTTCTGCATCTCTACGATAAAGCGTTCGCCGGTGTCCGTCTCGCAGTAGACATCGCAGATAATGCCGCGCTGGTCTTTCGTTGGCGGCAGCAGTTCCTTGTCGCGGAACGTGAGGTCTTTGACATGCAGCTCGTCTACGAGCAGGTCGTTGAGGAAACTTATCAGCAACGGCTTGCTGAACTCCTGTCCAAACAGTCGTTTGAAGCCCCAGTCGGTGAACGGATTGATGTATTTGCCCATAGTCCTATGTATTGTTTACATTGCAAATATACAACGAAACTTTGTAACGACAAAGAAATCGATACTCTTTTTGCACTGCTTGGTTGGTGCAGTGGTCTCCACTGCACCAACCAAGCAGCGCACGCACCCTAACCTTCTGTGTGCATCTGTGCAATCTGTGGGAGGACACTCGCAGTTCGGTTGGTGCAGCTGAGACAGCTGCACCCCCTTGAATAGCCCAATAACTTGGTTGGTGCAGCTGGGGACAGCTGCACCCCCTGAAAGAACACTCGCAGTTTGGTTGGTGCAGCTGAGACAGCTGCACCCCCTTGAAGAGCCCAATAACTTGGTTGGTGCAGCTGGGGACAGCTGCACCCCCTGAGGGAATACTGGTTACCGCGTACAGGAAATGCTGTTACCGCGTGCCTAAACTGTTGTTACCGCAATGCTGTAAAGGCGTTACCGCGCTGTGGTAATAGTGGTTTCTATAGTTTCTTTACGTTAAAAAAGCATTAAAAAGAAGTGCGGTTTCCATTTTTTTACTAACTTTGCAGAAGATAAGCTGCACCTCAGCATAATATTCAAGCAAGCTTGATATTCTGCATTCGGTTTGCATTATCTTTGCAGAAGATAAGCTGCACCTCAGCATAATATTCAAGCAAACTTGATATTCTGCATGCGGTTATCTTATCAACGTAAATCTATGAGTTATCAAATTATAACTAACTAACGGTAAGAATTTTCTAATTAACTAACTAAAACAAATTTACAAAAGCATGAAGAAAAAAGTACTTCTGTCTACGCTTGCTATGGCTGCGTTCATGTCAGCTATGCCGAGTGTAAACGCTGTTGCTGCTGATGACACAACGTCAAATGCAGTTTACGACTTCAGCGGTTTCAACGACGTGAACCTCATCAACCTGTTCTATCAGGTTTACCAGGACGGTCGCAAGTATCCTACCGCTGCCGAGTTCGCTGCTGCAGGTATTCAGCAGAGCGACATCGCGTTCATCCGTTCGCACGTTCGTAACAAGGGCATCATCGACCGCTCAAGCCGTCTTATTCAGGACACATACGAGAAGCGCAATCTCTGGATGAACATCCCGATGGGTCAGGGTAAGGACGGTGATGTAGGTCACCCGTCAACCAACTTCGACTACGACGTGTTCTCAATGTGGAACTACACCAACCTCTTCGGCGCTTGGAACCACGGATTCTTCTCGGCTCCTGCTTCATGGACCGACGCTGCTCACAAGAACGGTACCAACATGTTCTCTGGTATCAAGTTCTTCGATACAACAGGCGGTCGTCCTGGCAGCGCTGGCAGCTGGATTCAGTATTGTACATCAAAGGACGAGAAAGGCAACTTCAAGTATGTAGACGCTATCATCAACTGCTTGATGTATTTCGGCTTCGACGGTATCAACTACAACTGGGAGGATGCTGGCTACAACAAGCCAGATATCGTTAACTTCCACCGCGCTCTTTGGGCAAAGGCAAAGGAGAACGGTTTCGACAACTACCGCAGCGGTATCTACACAAGTTCAAACTCTATCTCAGGCGCTATGCAGGCAAAGTGGCTGCTCGGCGACAAGGAAGGTCGCACACACGACCTTATGCTCAACTATTCGAGCGGCGACTTCACTTACCAGCTCAGCAGCTCGGCTAAGGCGGCTATCGACGCTACCGGTTCTACAGATGGTATCTACGCAGGTGTGTGGATTGTAACCATGAACCTCGGCTGGAACCGTCTTAACAGCGACGAGTATGCAAAGCAGATGAACATCTGTCTCTGGGGCGAGCACGCTTCAAGCCGTATCTGGTCGTACACCACAGGTGCTGACTCTTACGACCGTCAGGCTAACTACCAGTACATGCAGGAGCGCATGATGTCGGGTGGTAACCGTAACCCGCTCGAGCGTCCGGCTGTAAGCAATACGGGCAACAACTGGGAGGTGACAGCAACATCAGGCAACAAGCCGCTGCAGACCTACGCAGGTCTGGCAACATGGATTCCGGAGCGTTCTTCAGTCTTCGGCAACCTTCCGTTCGCTACCAACTTCAGCCTCGGCAACGGCGACCGCTATGCTTACAAGGGAAAGAAGACAGCAGGCGCTTGGTATAACATGGCTACTCAGGACATCGTTCCGACATACCGCTGGCTCGTTGTTAAGCCGGGCACAGAGGAGGTTAGCAAGGATATCGACGCTACATTCTCGCTCGCTGACCAGTACATCGGCGGTACCAGCCTCCTGCTCACAGGTAAGGCTACAGCTGCCGGCACAGACGTCGTGCTCTACAAGACCGACCTCAACGTTTCTGCAGGCAACCCATACGCTAAGATCGCCGTTAAGAACGGCAAGGAAGGCTCAAACGCTTCTTCTCTCTACGTAATCGTTCAGAAGGCTGACGGCTCATGGACAGAGACTCCGGTGGGCAACATCAACGGCGCTAACTGGCAGGAGGTGAAGGTGGCTCTCAACGGCGTTTCTAAGAGCGACGTCATCAAGCACATCGGTCTGCGCGTTAAGGGTAGCGATGACGCTTACAAGATGTACGTAGGCAAGCTCGAGATCAACGACGACGTTAAGGCCGTACCGGCTGCAATCAAGGACCTCAACGTAGAGGTTAAGAACGAGTACAAGACACAGCTCTCTGCCAAGATCTACTGGAACGTGGACGCACAGGCACAGAAGCGTGCAGCTTGGGATCTCGTTTACAACGACGAGGCTAACATCGACCACTTCGAGATTCTCTACAAGAACGGCGAGAACGGCAAGGTTTCTGAAATCGGCCGCACCACAACATGGTCTACATTCATCGGCGACATCCAGTTCGAGGAGAACGCAGAGCCGTACATCGGCGTACGCTCGGCATCTACCGACCTGAAGAGCTACTCAGAGGTTAAGTGGGTTAAGGTAACACGCGGCGACGTTGCTTCGTTGCCGGAGGTACCGGTAGTCGACTATCCGGAGAGCAAGATGAACCCGGCTTGCGACGGCGCAGATATTGCACGCAAGCAGCGCTACGTGACAGACGTTACAACAACAGGCGCTGACCAGAACCTCGATTACCACACAGATCACCCGGTGGCTGACGGCACACAGTACGACGACCAGACAGCTCTCGTGCTCAAGGTTAAGCAGGGACAGAAGGTGAAGATGAACATCAAGTGTGCTGACTTCTCTGACGGTCTGAAGTATTGCTTCGCAGGTGGTTGGGTTGACCTCAATGGCGACAAGCAGTTCAACTCAGCTAAGATTCAGGACGACCCGGCTAACGGTGAGATGCTCTTCTTCGCAGGTACGCTTCGTGCAGCTACTCCTGAGTTCCAGACAACAGGTGTAAACTGCGAGTTCACCATTCCTGAGGACGCTAAGCCAGGTCCGAGCCGTTTGCGTATCGTATTCTCTGACGCATGGTTCCAAGGCGACTTCCTCCCGTCAGGTCTCCACAACAAGGGCTTCTCTATGGACTTCGGCGTAGAGATCTCTGGCGACAACCCGGGCCGCGGCGCAAGTGTTGACATCCACGACCAGGGCGAGGCTGACGAGCCGGAGATGCTTGGTGGCACAGTTGACGCAATCAACTCTGCAAGTCAGGGCGTTTCTAAGGTAGAGGCAGCTGACGGCAAGTTCAACTTCCAGAACGTAGAGAAGGCATGGGTATACGATGCAAGCGGCGTACTCGTTAAGTACCTCGTTAACCCGACATCGTTCGACGCTCAGGCTCTCACATCAGGCGTTTACCTCGTGAAGATGCAGAACGGCAACATCATCCGTTCGCAGAAGCTCGTGAAGTAAAAGCCCCTCCCAACCCTCAAGCCCCTCCCAACCCTCCCCGTCGGGGAGGGCTTAGTAAGGCTTAAAAAGGTTTGGCTCGGATTCCTCGGCTTAGGAAGGCTTAAGAAGGCTTAGTTCGGCTTAAACGCTGCCTTATACAGGCTTAAACGCTGCCTTATACAGGCCTATACTCTAAATAACAATAAAAGGCGCAACCGCACGGGTTGCG
>UMHE01045214.1_pt1 | contig 41258 bp, 39 predicted proteins | sample 1965451 | NCBI WGS metagenome assembly UMHE01 (sample SAMEA4836090, study PRJEB28245) | human gut metagenome | biome: gut microbiome; material: fecal sample | place: Denmark | collected 2008 | reverse complement strand
TTTTGGCATTAGAAGAAAAGGATTTCTCAACAGAGAATCTGACCGGGGATTCTATCAAAACTGATGGTCAAAAGATATTTGTAAAGGGCACAAAACGAAGCGTATATAAATGAATAAGAGAAAAAATGAGGTAAGACGATGAATAACAGAGAGTTACAGAGATAGAGAGGAAAAGAGGGTGCAAAACGAAACGTTTACATAGCTTTAATTTTGGTTTAATTTTGGAGTGCCTGGAGGTGGAAAAGATAGGGCGAAAGTTTACATAGGGTTTACATAGGGTTTACATAGGGTAAATGATCTGTTTGGGGATCTGAGGTGCCGGGGTGTTCTGAGGCGGACTGTGTGGGGGTTGGTGATGCAGGAAAGATTGTAAGAGTGCGAAGGGGTGATGATGATATAGAGGCGGCTGTGAGCCGCTTTTTTTGTGCCTTATAGTGTGGAAAAAATGAGGGGTTTAGGAATATTTAAGACGTAAAAACATTCCAAATAATAAATATTTGGTATATTTGCAACCGATAACGAGGGCGATGCGCTTAGATGATGCGTGGCTCCCGATGTGGAACTTTAAACGATAAGAAATGGCAAAAGTAGTACACGTCCACCTGTTGGTGGGCAAGCATGAAGGACGGAAAGACTTCTATTTCAGCTCCATCTCGGCCGTATATACCGTACTGACGGCTGAAGAGGTGGGTGCAACCAAGGGATATCTGCTCCACGCAGGGCTTGGAGGAAACGGGACGGTATGCACGAAACGCGCTATAATAAAGCAATCTACGCTCATTTCGGGTGGTCGAATGGGTGATGTATCAGCTGAGGAAGAATGAGGGCTTAGAACGTAATTTTAGGGGTGTTCGGACGGTGTTCGAATGATGTTATAAGTCGGGGATGATTTTTGGGGTATTTTGGGGATTATTTTGGGTTATTCGGGGAGCTTTGTGGCTCCCCTTTTTTGTGCCCGAAATGGTCAATTTTTGGGTTAGGGGGTCACTTAGGGGGTCAAATTAGGGGGTCAAATTAAAAAACTTAGGGGGTCAAAAGTGGGTAAAACGGCATACCGATAGCTGAGGTAGAAAAACTACCACTTTTCCCACTTTATCAGTAGGAAACATACCCTTTTCAAACCTCGACTTTTGGCATTTACACCTTATTATATATAGTATATAGGGGCTTTTTGGCCTATTTTTGTGCCTTCCAGGGGGAGGGGGAACACCTGAGGGGCACTTCTGAGGGAATGATCCGTTAGGATTGTTCAAGAGTAATACTTTATAAGCTCATCAAATAATTCTTTAGAATGAGGAATGCGTTTAAGTATATCTTTCTCTTTCATTTCATTAAGATGTTCAACTAAATACTTTTTTCTCTTATTTTTGTCTGCTTGCCTTTTGTAGTTGGTTATAACATCATCCCAATAGTCTTTGAAAGAATTTCCAGCACGGGAGAGTATTTCGTATCCATCGTAGGAAAAGTTTCTCCAATCGTATATTCTATCAATTTCTTTCTGAGAGAGGCTATAATCGCATTTACCTGTAGTATTTTGATACAGGCAAAAACGAATAGCTGTAGTTATGTCCTCTTCGGTAGGGGTAAAGTCATCTTCATATAATCTTTTTTGAGCCTTATCGAAACCTGCAACAGTCTTATTTACATCATAAAAGGTCTCGCTTGCTTTTAATAATTCAAACTCTTTCATGAATCGTAGAACCGCCCAGATACGCTTGTGCCTTAAAAGGCGATCGTATCTTTTGTATTTTTTAGTTCTACGGTTCTCGAATTCCTGAAGCTTGCTCCGTTCGCTTTTTACGGGAATAGTCTCTTGTTTTTCGGTTTTTGAACCAATAATACAAACTATTATAAATATGATAATTATAAAAACTACAATATACATAGTACTTATTTGTTAAAGTGAATCATATAACATTTACAATATCGGGAGTGGATACATCCGACACACGCCTTTCTTTTTCTATAGTCATCTGACGAATTCGTTCTTTTAGACAACCTATTTCTTCAGCCTGTTTGCTTATTTTGTCTATAAACTCAATGGAGGATATATCTTGTTTCTCGCACTCTGTGGACACAAAAGGGGTTCCTGTCCCCATTATTACCCACTCTATGTTAACTTCTGGGTATGAAATCTTCAGACGGCGAAGTAATTCTATAGAAAGTTTCTTTCGTCGTCCCTTAATGTCGCTAATCGCCGCTTTGTTAGTGCCAAGCGCATTTGCTACTTGCACATAGTCAGCTACTACACCTTTTTCCTTTAAATCGTCCAATATTTGAACAAATCTGATATTTTCATCCATAATTTTATAGTTAGTATGAAAATTTCCATCAAAATATTTGGTAGTATGAAATATTCATATTGTCTTTGCACCGTGTTTAAGATAAACACCGCGCCAAAGATACTAAAAAAGCGCGAGCTGGGCAAATTTATGAACTTAAAAAGTTATAACGATGAAAAATGTAGAAATGGCTTTTAACAGCCTTGGTAGAACAAAGAAAGTGGAGTTTATCTCCAAGAACATCGAGCTTGCATCATCAAGCGCAGTTGCAGACTATGTGAAGGGATATCTCTTCGATGTGCTCAAAGATGTGGGTGATGATGAGTATGTAGCGACTTACCTTCGAGGTAAGGGCTATAAGGTTGAGAAGAAATAGAGTGTTTAACAAGTGGAGGAGAATGATAGGTTCTCCTCCTGAAAAAAAGAGATTAAGATGAAAAAAGAAGCTAAGACGAAAAGTGTAATTCTTTTAAATTCCATCTCAGAGTGCATGAAGGTAATAACTCTCTTAGAAGAGGCTGGAAAGATAGAAGAAGTCGATCTAAGATATCGAGGCGAGACTTGCCCATTTGCATCACGGCAGAATACCGGAATGCCGATAGACCAGGCACACAAAGTTCTTCTCCTGAGCAGGAGTACATTGGTATGCCGGTGTTGCGGGAAAATGTTTCCGTTACGCCGTCGAGCATTAAGCGCACAGGATAGAGCTGTCTTTTCAACTCTTCTTCCGGGAGTACCGTTTGGAACTCTGCCTGGAACTCTAATACGTAAAGTGCCATAAGCTATATATATTTTTAGTGAAACATGAATTTTGGTGCAAAGATAAGCATTTTGAGCGAAAAATACTTAATGTTTGCCATAAGTTTAGTTTTCTACGGGTAGAAAGAATCAGGATTAACAACGAGCCGGGCAACGTATCCCGGTAACTTGGAGGTAGTCGGAATGCAGGGCGCACGGAGTGAGCGACAGGGATTAAAGGCACGGATAAGCTCACATGATAACTGCATGGTAAAATTTGAAAAGAAAGGCGGTTCGACTCCGCCTTCCTCCACCATTAGAAAAGGATTATAATATTGTTAGAATATGAAAAGAGCAATAGACGTAAGTACGAAGGTACGCGAAGGAATACGCAAGACCTTCAAGGTGTCGGACCAGTCGATATGGCTTGCCCTCACCTTCGACCCCAAGCGGGGAGAAAGCGATAAGGCGAAGCGCATACGCCAGTACGCCAAGCTCAACGGCGGCGTGGAGATCGTGGTGGCTGAGAAGGACGACACCCTACTCTTCGACCATGAGGGAAGCTTCAGACAGTACTTCACCAACGGAGCGATACTGGAGTTTGACAAGAAGACCGGTAATGCTATCATCCATTACAATGGAAAGAAGTTGGTATCTGTAGATGATGTCATGGTACGTGAGATGAATCAGATCCAGACCCTTGCGAGCGGTTTAGGTCCAGGGAGATTTTCCAAAGAGGTCTGTGTTCTATGTTTGAAGGAATGTTATAAGAACAGAGTTAAAGTAGGAGGATAGAACTATGGATGTTACTTGGTATCTGATTACTGCCATCGTATGTCTCTCCGTAGGCATCTGTATGGGTAGAAACTGGGATTATTTCACCAGCGAAGAATGATTTTGAGTGAAGAGTGAAGAACGAAGAGTGAAGAATTCGACGGCTTTACTGGTTTTAAACTGATATATAACAATGGAATATTACGGCAATACACTTTGCATATCTGTGCCAGAACTTTGTGAGGCGGGTATTATGAGTCCGGCTAATTACCAAAAGATGGCTACAAGAAACCGCATTAACGTGGTACGTCGAGGCGGTGGCGCAAAAGGAAATACAGCTCTCGTTGAAGTTGATAGCCTACCAGTAAAGTATCGCCTTAAACTAGAAGCGGTTATTCCAAGCGGCAATATGCCTAGAATAAAAAAATGGCTTAAGGAAAACTTTTGCATAGACTCCAAAGCTTCTGAGTTCTTTTTCGATAAGGACCTAACAGTTGAAGCGAAGGCGAGATGCATAGCAAATGCGTCAATGCTAAGATGTTGTATAAAGCTTTATTATCATGGTATATATTGGCAGCCGTTAATGGGAGGTAAGTTCGACTGGGTATCTTTGGCAGATGCTGTAAAAGAGCTAAGAGCCGATTATGATCATAACTTGCCGGTATCTCCTTCGAGACTTCGCGAAAAGATGAATTTGTTCGAAAGAAATGGCTGTGCTTGTCTCGTAAGTGGCAAGTACGGAAATCAAAACGCAAAGAAATTATAGTTATGGAATATTACGGCAATACACTTTGTGTATCAATAAATGACCTTGTAAATCATAATATTATGAGTTACGAGTGTTACAAGTCAATGTGCCGCCGAAACAGCCTTAATGTCATGCGGCAGGGGAAAGGGGCAGGCCATATTGCGTTAATTGCCGTAGATAGCTTGCCAACGAAATATAAGGAAGCTGTAAAAGAAGTGTTCCCCGGAGGGCCCGAAGTAAGGCTGCGAGGATGGATAACTTCCAATTACGAGGTGGATCAGCACGCCATGTGCTACTTCCAGAGCAGACAGCAGACGGGTTTGGACCTCACGGCCGAGAAAATCATAGAGTATGTGACGAACGCCTCAGTGCTCAATACCTGTATCAAACTCTACGAACGCGCCTCCGCCTACCGCAAGCTGATGGGCGAACGTTACGACTGGGATATGATGGCCAAAACCATCAAGGTGCTGAAGGAAACCTATCATCATACCCTACCCGAATCGACACTGAGATTCCGGAAGAAGGTGAATGAGTATAAGGCTGGCGGCTACGGCGTACTGATCAGTGGCAAGTTCGGCAACCAGAACACCCGAAAGGTAGATGTGAAGACGGAAAAGTTGGTACTTGGTCTGCAGTGTCTTCCTAACAAGCCGCTCAACTCGCAGGTGAAAGACCTGTATGACGCTTTCGTGTGTGGCGAGCTTGACGTATATGATATTCAGACGGGCGAGCTGTTCAACCCGGAGGATTTCTGCGACAAGGACGGAAACCCGAAGAGTTTGAGCGACAGTACCATCCGCAACATCCTGAATAAGCCGAAGAACAGGCTTATCTGGGATAAGAGTCAGTTGAGCTGGAGCGCCTTCATGCACGAGAGTATGCCTCACATGCACCGCCATGCCGGAGAATACTCGCTGAGCCAGATAACCATGGATGACGTGGACCTGACCCGCAAGTTGAAGGATACGAAGCTGAGGGTGAAAGCCTATTATGCCTACGACTCGGTGAGCCAGTGTGTGATAGGAGCCAGCTACTCCAGGGACAAGGACCAGAACCTCGTGAAGGAGTGCTTTCGGGACATGTTCCGCCTGATAGCCAAGCACGGTTGGGGAATACCTGCCGGTATAGAGGTGGAAAACCACCTGATGTCGGAATATAAGTACACCCTGCTGCAGGAAGGAACGGTGTTCAGCTATGTGCGCTACTGTGCGCCACTGAACTCACAGGAAAAACAGGCAGAAAACCTCAACGGAGCCAAGAAGCGGCGCATCATCCACCGCAACCACGTAGGTATCGGCCGATTCTATGGCAAGTGGAAATACAGAGTGGAATCCAAGAAGATAAGCGATGCGGGCAATGATACCTGGGAGGACAAGCAGTACTTCACCTTTGATGAGCTTGTGGCAGACGACCGCCGCGATAACTACGAGTGGAACCATACGCTGCACCCTAATCAGAAGAAATATCCCGGTATGACCCGATGGGACGTGCTGATGGAGCATATCAACCCGAACCTACGCCCATTCGATGCCATTACCCTTGCCCGATATATCGGCGAGAAGGTGGAGACCTCGGTAAGGCGAAACTCTACGGTAAGAGTAGCCTATGCAGACTGGTGGCTGAGCAAGCCCGAAGTATTGGAGCGTTTAGCGCCTAACAACTACAAGGTGACCGCCTACTATCTGCCGGATGAGGACGGGAAGCCGCAGGATGTGTTCATCTTCCAGGGCGACCGATATATCGACCAGGTGGAGAAGGTAGAGACCTACAACCGAGTGATGGCAGAACAGACCGAAGAGGACAAGAAGAAGTTCTACCATCAGCAGAAGAAGGTAAGGGAGTTCAACACCTACGTGAATAACAACATGGTTCCCGCTCTCGGAACGATGGAGGCTGAAAGGAACGTCGGCACGACCGGCAGTCAGGCAGACGAACCGGAAGAGATAAAAGAACTTACTGCAGATATGCAGGACACGGAGCCAATAGACGCCTTTACGGACGACGAAACCGAGGAAGATATCCTGCAGCGTGCAATCGACATGATATAAACTTCAAAAACTTATGGCAATGATAACAACAGAACAGAAAAAGAAGATTTTGGCGGCGATGGCCCAAGACCGTGTCCGCTTCGACAGTGACAGTAAGCACGCCAAGGTGCTCGGTTTGGCCACCTCAGTCTATTCCATGGTCAAGCAGGGACAGACAGACCGAACCATCAGCGACGGCAACTGGATACGCTTGGCCAGACGCTTGGGCGTAAGTCTGCGCCACGAGATAGAATGGAAGACGGGCAAGACCGACACTTTCATTATCGTGACGAAGCAGTTGGAGACCGCACAGAGCTCTGCCCTCTCGATGATCCTCTGCGACGAGCCTAATATCGGCAAGACCTACACCGCCAAGTATTACGTACAGAGCCACAAGAACGCCGCCTATATAGACTGCTCGCAGGTGAAGACCAAGCGCCGCCTGATACGCAAGATAGCGGCAGAGTTCGGACTTGACAGCAAGGGAACCTACGGAGACGTATATGAAGACCTCACCTACTACCTCCGCTCCATTGACTCACCGCTTATCATCCTCGACGAGGCAGGCGACCTGCAGTATGAGGCATTCTTAGAACTGAAGGCACTCTGGAACGCCACCGAGCACTGCTGCGGCTGGTATATGATGGGAGCCGACGGACTGAAGGAGAAAATCAACCGCAGCATCGACTGCAAGAAGGTGGGCTATACTGAGATGCTGAGCCGCTACGGTGGGCGATATTGCAAGGTGACACCCGACGACGGTAAGGAGCGCGAGAAGTTCCTGATGAAGCAGGCTGCCATCGTGGCCAAGGTGAATGCCCCGGAGGGATATGACATCGCCACCATCGTGAGACAGACCCGAGGCGGATTGAGACGAGTATATACCGAGATAGAGAAACTGAAAATCTCTCAAGAGTAAAAAAGTAAAAAGGTAAAAAAGTAAAAAGAGCATTCTTGCTTTAGATAAATATGGCAAAAAGAGCATACAGTCCCAGGGAGATACTGAAGATGACTTACAAGCCGATACCCTGGGGTGGAGAATGGGAGCGGTGCTTCGGGCAGCCGGATATGTATGATACCTGGTTTATCTCGGGACCTTCGGCTGGTGGTAAGAGCTCTTTCGTGATGCAGCTCGCCAAGAAACTCTGCGAATACGGTGTGGTGCTCTACTGTTCTTATGAAGAGAAAGTGAGCATGAGCTTCAAGGAGCGTATTGAGCGGTTTCACATGGAGGAAGAGCAAGGGAGGTTTAGAGTTTGCGTGGATTCAGATATCGACAATCTGAAAAGGATGCTGAAGCAGCGCAAGGGTCCGAAGTTCATCATCGTGGACTCCTTCCAGTACTCTCACTGGGAATACGCACAGGTGGAAGCCTTGGTGAATGAGTTTCCCCGAAAGAGTTTTATCTTCATCTCGCAGGAAGCGAAGAGCCAGCCATTGGGCAAGCCTGCAGTCAGGCTGAAGTATATGGCGGGCGTGAAAGTAAGAGTCGTCGGCTACGAGGCTGTCTGCCAGGGTCGATTCATCGGAGAAGCCGGAGCCACCTTCAAGGTATGGGAGGATGGACTCATCCAGGCAAGTAATAATATTTGAGAATTATGGAAGAGGTAGTAAATGAAATCATAGAATACATCAGGGAAAAGACGAAAGACTTCTCTTACCTGGATCAGTCGCAGATCTACGAAGAAATAGCGGGCAAGGTGTCCGATATGAATGCAGATGCGATGAAAAATGAATACCTGAACAGTATGGACTATATACTCGACGGGATTTGAGATAAAGACAATGCAGCGCTAAAGCTGCGACAAAATTATAAACTAATAATAATACTTGTAATTATGAAGAAATTATTTATTGCAGTCAAGGCATGGTGGGAGAAAATCTCAGAAGAAGCTCACCGTCAGAAGGTGCTCAAGCATGAGCGAAACATCAAGCGTGAGGCGCTTAGCCGCTTGCAGGCGAGAGAATTTGAGGGCGAAATATACCTCTGTTTTGATAATATACCAATCCTTCAAGAGATGGACCTGGCTGGAGGTGTTGGCTATATACTCGAGATCGCCCGTGAACATTACCTGGAGTACCGCCTTGCGAACGACGAAATAATAACTGTTCAGTCTTAGAGGTAAACGGCTTCGTAGATGATAGAACAGTATTAAAACGGCTTTCGAATGATATACGTAGTACAATTTAAAGGGAAATACGGATGGCAGGATCAGTTAAGAACTACAGGCGTTTTTATGCCGCCTTCAAGAAAGTACCGCACTATGGAGATGAGGAAGAACAGAAAGAAGCCCTCGTTTCAACGTACACGAAGGGTCGCACCTCACATCTTCGCGAGATGACGACGAGAGAATATACCGACATGTGCAAGGCGCTCGAGAACATGTGCGGGTATGGAGATCAGCGCAAGCGGCACCGCTCCATCTGTCTGCATCTGATGCAGGAGTTAGGGGTCAACACCGGAGACTGGCAGCGCATCAATGATTTCTGCTCTCATCCGAGAATATGCGGCAAGGTGTTTGCCCAGTTGGATATTCCTGACCTTGAAGCTCTCGAGCGCAAACTGAGAGCTATCAAGCGCAAGGGAGGACTGGGAAGTGAAGAAGGAAGAATGAAGAGGGAAGAATCCTTTGGGAATAAAGAACAAAATATTAATCAATCACAAGTAATACTATTAGGTTATGAGCAAGAAAGAAGAAAAAGTCAGCCCAGCTGAAGGCAATACTCAGCAGGGACAGTTTGATATCTCATCATTGAGTGACGAACAGAAAGAGGCACTCCGCCAGCAACTCAACGCGGAGGCTAAGAATGAGCGTATCGACAAGCGTGATGCCTACGAGGGTCTGCGAGCCGATTTCATGCACCGTGTGGAGGAAAATCTCATCACGGTAATGTCAGATACCAAGAGCTTCAAACAATGGCTTGAGCGCGAAGTAGAGGCATTCACGTCCATCATGAGACAGTACGGACAGGTAAAGAACGACGACCAGCGCAATTACACCATTACGGACGGAAACTTCCGACTCCTGGTAAGCTGCAATAAGGTGAAGGGTTTTGACGAGCGTGCCGACCTTGCAGCCGAGCGCCTTGTCACCTTCCTGAAGGAGTACATGCAGAAAAGCGAGAAGGGACAGAATGATCCGATGTACCAGTTGGCAATGACACTCCTGGAGCGCAACCAGTCCGGAGATCTCGACTACAAGAGTATCAGTAAGCTCTACGAACTGGAGGATAAATTCAACGACCAGGAATACGCCGAAATCATGGCGCTTTTCAAGGAGTCGAATGTGGTGCAGAAGAATGCTACCAATTACTACTTCTTCAAGCGTGATCCGAAGTTGGGCATCTGGCACAGAATGGAGCCAAGTTTCTGCCGTATCTTCATCGCACCGAAAAACGAGAAGGAAGCGACAGAGGAGGAAGGTTCTGAAGAAGAAGAGTAGAAAATAGAGAGACCATGTTATAACGTTTTGTAAATAGAAGGAAGGGAAAGTTGTTTTGCGGAAATTTCATAAGAGAAACGGACTTAGCTACAAGAAACGGGTGGCTGAAATTAATGCGATATACGACGAATATGCCAAAATGGGCATATCCAATCGTGAAATCTGGAGGCGGTACATCTATCCGAAGTACGCCATCAGTGAGCGGCAGCTATATAATGTTCTGAACGCGAGCGCCGACCCTCGTAATGAGATTCCTAAAGACGACGAACCCTTCCTGAAGTTTGAAGGATGGGACTATGAACACTGAAAACTGATAAAGATATGGCAGGAAATAATGATTTATCGGTAGTGATCAGACATATTCTGAGTGATATCAGGGTGGAGATCGGTGATGAGTTCGACAAGAACTTCGAGCGCCAGGGGTTCTTTACCAAGGCTTGGGCAAGACGGAAAAGTCCGATAAGAGGCGACGGGCATATACTCGTAGCCTCGGGCGACCTGAGGAAGAGCGTTCAGAGCCGGAGCGATGCCACCTCTATCACGTTCTTTTCTTCCTCTCCCTATGCAGCCATACATAACGAAGGTGGAGAAATCAAGGTAACGGAGAAGATGAAGCGGTATTTCTGGCATAAGTACTACGAGGCTTCGGGGTCGCTTGGTCGTAAAAAGAACGGCTCGCTTCGGAACAACAAGAAGAATCAACAACTCTCAAGCAATGCTGAGTTCTGGCGGGCAATGGCGCTGATGAAGGTGGGTAAGACCATCAAGATACCGAAACGTCAGTTCTTGGGCATGGCCCCGGAAGTTGAGAGAGAAGTGACAAAGATTATCGAGGATGAGCTTGAGGGATACTTCAATCATCTTGATCTTAAAAAGTAGAAATCAATTAATACATCATAGATATGGATCCAAGAGAAAGCTTATATAAGGATATCAAGAGGGCGATAGAAGACGGGGTGCCTGCAGTGCAGCATATAGACCTGTGGAATGAGAATGTCGCCTTTGTAGATGAGGAAAGTGAATGGGGACGTCCTGCAGTGTTCGTGGAGTTCGGTACAATCAGCTGGGACGTAGTGAAGAATACAGACTTCGGGAAGTGCGTGAGAGGAAGTGGAGATCTCAGGCTCCACTTAGTGACCGACTGGAACGATGAAGCCTATCATGCCTCCTTCGAGATAGGAGAAAGTATCTGGGAAGCTCTGCAGAACATAGAGACGAGGGCTGAGTATCAGGTGAGCTATCCTTGTATGACAGACACCAATCACAGTCACATGGAACTGCTCGAGAATGTGGATGTCTTTAGGGTAAAATATTTAAAAACGTGGTAAGAGCATACGATAAAAATTATATTATAGTTGTTTTAAGTTAATAGGTAAATTTTTGAATTTCATTATGTCGGATATGTGTGAAAATGAAGGGCTGCACCAAGCGTGGTGCAGCCCTTTTCATGTCTGTATGAGGATTAGTGTAGCTCGTAGCTTCCATCAGAACCGGTGCCGGCGCCATCGGCAGTGTCGCCCTTATTCTCGGTATTACCCTTGTCGTCTGGGTTCTCCTTGTTGTCCGGGTTTTCTTTGTTTCCGGGGTCAGGTGTATTGTCAGGATTGGTGTCACCGTTCTGTGCCTTGGCTTTTCGCTTAGCCTCTGCCTGTTCGTTGCGGCTTGCTACGAAGCTGAAGGTGGCCTCTTTCTTCAGGTTCTCGAAGAGACTTCCAGGAGTCCACACCACGTTTACCTTCTCCACACAGGTGGCAGGGTTGTAGTCTTTGGCGAGTTCCGTACCCTTACCGTGCAGGGTGACGTAGAATTCTCCGAGCTTGCCTAACTCCACCTTCTTTCCGGCAAGGAGCATTTCGCGCAGGCACTTCACGGCCTTGCCGAGAATAGCTTCCACGTCCTCGGCATCGTATGTGCTGCCGTGGCTTGAGATATGCTCGCTGAACTCGGCGAGTGTCATCTTCTCGGTGTACTGAGCCACACCGTAGGCTTTCTTTGGGTCCTGCTTCTTGGCAGGATTGCCCATCATTGCAATACTGTAATTAATCATTTACTTTTTAAGATTAAAATGTTAATATAATGGTGATAGAACACCGTTAGAATATTGTTTTTGCATCCCTATAGGGACGAGGCTCCATCCCTAATAGGGACCGAGGCTCATCGGTAGTAGGGATAGAGGCTTGGCCTTAGTAGGGGCTGAAACGGCAAAACAATGCCGTTCCCATTCGATTTTTCTCTTTTTTCTTCTTTTTTTTGCTCATATTCTTGCGAGTTTAAAAAGTTTATTGTATATTTGCAGCGTGAGGGATGGGGATAACCTTCAGAGACCCGCTCTCATTCCAGCCAGGCTTTTCAGTCTGGCTTTTTTGTTAGCACTATTTTATCATTGTGTATGCAGTATATTCTTTCGAAATTCCTGTATTGAGTCGTGTTTCTGAGGCCTAAGTATTTTGCGAGTCCTGCATAGAAGTTTTCTGCCGAAAAATTATCGTTAGGAAAAAATATAACCGCAACCTTAGAGTCAGGCTTAGAAGCGCAATGCTTGAGGGCGTTTCTGATATTGTTAGGTGTTCCACTCTCAGCTCCTGCAACTTCAAAAGGAAGATTATCCCATGTTCCCTCACAACATTTTACCTTATATCTGTTTTGAGGTTCTGCTTCCAAAATAACAACGTGTCCATTTTTTACGCCTGCATCTTGCGAATAGGTTTCGTACCAGCCCTTGTCTTTGTTAAGGTTATGTTCGTTATGGATAGCCTTGATACCTCCGCTTTCCATATCCATACTTACTTCTCGATATTCTTTATTTCTTAAGAGACTGTTATAAATAGGCTTATTTCTCTTGATTCGCTTAGATACCTCCTCCTTCGTGTATCTTAGTAATCTGCATGCCTCGCATAACTGGTTGTTGTTTACACGATTTGATAGCTTAACGTTCCCTCCCTTCGCCACATCGCAGTCGTTACACCGCTTGATAGTGTAGGGGTTATAGTCGGGCATGGTTTTGCCCTGCTTACCACTGTTGAAGCGGAAGATGTTGTATCGTTCGCCGTTCATGGCCTCCTCGCCCCTACTCATGGCTTCAGCGTGCTCTGTGGCCGGATATTTCTGCTTGCGCACCTGTACTACGGTACAGCGGCAGTTCCATCCATTCGGCGGGTAATAGGTTTCCCAGAAAGAGTCGCTCATCGGGAGTGTTACCCCATCGAGGGCAGCGTGTTCCGGGCGCACCTTGTCATCCTTGGCCGTGCGGTACTGCAGGTAGTATCGGTCGCCATCCTCGCTGAACTGTTCCCACTTTGCCGCCATGGTGGCAGAAGCCTGTACGAAGTTGTATTCAGCGTGCAGATAGTTGGCATTGTAGGTGTCGTTGATCTTCCGGACATCATTCAGGAAGCGTTCGAACGGCTTTTTATTGCCATTCTCATCGAGCATGGAAGGGAAAGCCTCGTTGAGCTCGTGGAACGTCTTGATGCCCGAGAAGATGTAGTTGGAGCGGGTAAGCCGCTCGCGCATCTTGTCGCTCATCTCTACCTTTTGGAAGCCAGCATCAAGGATGCCTGCATGGGTGGTAATGAATTCCTGCGCCTCGTCGCTTGCCAGGATGTTGATGTCGAGCTGCGCCCCTTTCTGACGGAAGAGGCCTTTCATCATCTTGTTGAACTTACCAGTAAGCCGCGACTTAATCTCCTGCCACTGCTTATCGCCCATGAGCTGGATAGCGTCGGGCACGTCCATGCCTTTCAGTATCTCCTTGTATCTCGAGTGTAGCCCCTCGTAAGCTTCGGGGCTCAGTCGAAAAAATTCTTCAGGTCCTTTTTGTTGTCCTTCGGGTCTTCCTTTGGGTCTTTCTTCGTGTCTGCAGGTTCACTGCCGAAGAGTGAAGGCTGCTGGATACGTTCACCTACGGGCATATTGTATTTGTCGGCAAAGTACTTGCCGTCCACCTCGTATCGGTCGGAGATCATCTTCTCATACTCCATCTGCTGCTCCGGGGTGTAGCTTGGACTGTCATCCCATGCGAAGTGATAACCCTGCAGAGGAAAACCGTGGCTGATCATGCGAGGAATCAGCTGGTTGTTGATGGTGTTGGCGAGCAACTTGGCATCGCTCTCCACTAAGTTTTCAAACACCTTCAGGTGGGTCTGGCTCTGCGAGAGACTGCTACCATCCTCGATGGTCATGGTCTGACCGATGATGAGTTTGGAGATTTCGGAGTTGGCACGATCCACACGCTTGTCGTAAACATTGAACGCGTCGCTCTTGGCGCTTTCTACGATTTGGATTTCCGTGCCCGTAGGCAGTACGGCATAGCCAGCCTGACCCATGCGCGCCATCATGTCGCTGATACGGTCCACCTCCTTCTGATCTCTGGATCCGGTGATAGCAGTACGTAGTGGCATACCGAAGATTTCACTGAAGACGTCCCATGCCGCTAATACGTTCTTCTTAGGTATGCAGTGGAGCGAAGCTTTGAGGTAGAGGCCGAGGTCGTCGGGTCTGCCCACCTCGATGAGATTGCCGAACCATTCCGGCTCGTGGTAGTCGATACCCGTAGTCCAGTCCTGTCCGAGGTCGGTGATGACGCGGTGGTGCTCGGGGATGACGTACTTGCGATCCACCAACGTCACACTGTTATAAGCGAGGCATCCGTCTCCATCGGTACCGAGGTCTCCGAGTTCGATGAGCGAGTGCCCCCAGTAGGGAGTAGTAAGCACGAGACGGCAGAACTCCACGAACCATTCCTGCTCGAAGAAGTGGTTGAGTTCTTCGGCTGGTGCTCCATTCTTGTCTTCCAGTTTGAATGATCGCTCCATAACGAAGCCTTTGCGCTGGTCGATACAGCCGGAGAGGTGGGCATCTATTTCGGTGTCTCGATAGATGTCATAGAGCGCCTGACGGTTGGGACTTTCCACGCTGATGGCGAGTTGCCACGCACGGCGCCACTTCTGTATATCACCCTTGGTGAGTGCTTCGGTGGTACGCTGCAGTTTGGCAATAATGCTTTCCACCTGTCGGCGGTTGTTCTTGCCTACCAGTTCGATGTTACCATATTTAGTTCTCCAGAGCTGCGGCTTGCCGAGGAATGCTCTCCAGGCATCCTCTATGCGGTCTTTGGCTCTATTTATGTTCAATCTTGCCATTTTTATTTAATGAGAAATTAGAAATTAGAAATTTTACCAGCTGTGGCGGTCGGGCCCGTTGCCGTATGCCAAGACTCCGCCTTGCGAGATGTCGCTGCCTGTTTCGTCTGTAGCGATGGGTAGGTCTGGGACTATCTTGCCCGCCTGTACACCCTCAAGCCACTTGATGGCACGCTCGTAACGTTCCTTGCGGGTCTCGTAGCCCATACGGTTGGGGAGCGATGCAATCATATTGTAGAGCGCAATATCGGCAGTGTACATGACGAGTTGACGGTTGCGATCGTTGCCTTCGGTGGCAAAGATGCGGTCGGTGTCATACTTAGGGCGCAGATAACCGGCTACTTCTTCCTGTGCCTCCGCGATGGCGTTGCTGATGTTATCCGGGTCGGCACCCGTGATGGCCTTGAGCGAAGCTTCGCTGCTCACGACCTTGAAATCTTCCTGTGTAATGAAACTCATAATTTAATGAGAAATGAGAAATGAGAAATTAGAAATGTTTTTGCTACCATGAATTTTTGGGCTTCATGCGCTTCACTATTCTCGGAACAAAGGCGGCTACTCTGCCCTGCTTCTGGAGGATATAGATGGCGCCCTCGTCGGCATCGGGCGCATCGTCGTGCGCGCGGCTGCCATGTTCGAGCGAAAGCGTCTGATCGATACCTACCTGCATATCCTCGGAGTCTTTGAGTGCCTCGTTGTAGAATACCACACCACGCTCCCAGAGTGGAGCTACGGACTCGATACGCTGCAGTTTGTCGGGCTTCTTGCGGTTGTCGGCCGTGATAGGTAGCTGGTAGCCACGCAGGTCGCCTTCTGCAGCAAACTCATCGAGGGCGGTATCCTGCATCAGGTTTGCCTCCATGTAGAACTGGATACTTGCACCTTCTTCCAAGCTTCGTTCGTAGAGATTGTAGAGCCATCTTACCATGGCACCCGTGGTATCCTGACGCACGAAGCAATCTATCAGGTGCAGTTCCTTGCCGATGCTTCCCCAGAGTCGGCACGCCTTGTAGTCGTTCTCGGTAGTCGATTTCCAGGATGGGTCGGTATAGCAGACTAAGGCATCATACTTCGAGAGCTTCGGCATACGCTTATACTTGATCCATTCGTGGCGGAAGATGGTACCGTCCTTGATAGGATTGTGCATCATCTCCTTGTTCCAGTCTCGGTAGCCCACGAATTCACGGTAAGAATCCACTTCCTCGCGTGTCCATTTCTCCTTCCATGTAGGGTCTCCGTTCTTATCCACGGCATACACCTTGGAGAGGAATACGCCCTTGGTGTGGGCGATATTGAAGAGCACAGAGTTCTTTGAGATGAGGTTGCCCACCATGATGAAGCGGCCACGGCCCACATCCAAGGATCCGAAGAGGGCTGACTTGACCCATGAGGTAAGTTCACGGACACGCTTCTCGTTCTTGCAGAGCTCGTCGTCATCGAGGTCGTCGATGACGATATAGTCAGGACGTGCCTCACGGTCGCGCAGACCACGAGGACTCTGACCACGTCCGCAGGCGAGGAACTTGACACCGCACTGTGCCTTGAACTCACCATCGGTCCAGTCGCCACCAGAGGGTTTCTGTTCTCCGAAATCCGCTTTGAGTCGGTCGTTGTATTCTAATTCAGCCTGGATATCACCTAATAGTCGGCAGGCAGCCTCTTCGCTCTTGCCTACGACGACCATGAAGTTGATGAGCCTGAGGGGCTGAAACATGAGCCACAGGGGCAGGAAAACGTCCAGATGGGTACTCTTGGCGTGACCACGAGGCCACATGAATACCGCCTTCAGATTGGGCGTTGACTTCACCTTGCGGGCTGCCTGGTTGTGGAACGGCGCATTATGGATGGTGCGCAGTACCTTGCCGGTGGTCTTATCCTTGAGCTGCAGGAAGTGAGGAAAATAATATTCGCAGAAGGCAGCATAGTCCCTCTGCAGGGAAGCAATACGTTTCTTTCTGTCCGCCTTGCTTTCGGGAGCCATGAGCGAGGTGTCGGTAAGCGCTGCTATCTGCTTGCAATGTTCCCGCCATGCCTCGATGGCCTGTTTTTTCTCTGATAGTGTTGCCATCCTTCTTTGCTTCTATATTATTGTTATACCTTAGAGTTCACAACTAAAGCCATTGTTCATCTTGTCGGAAATGAAGAGATCCTGGTAATAGTTGAATGTCTTGAGAAGTTCGGGTGTGATGTTTGGGTCGGTCTGTGCGCGGAACTGCATCCACTTACTGAAGGCCATGAATACTTCGATAGCATCCACCACGTTGGCTTTCTTGTCGAGTTTCTGAATAACGGACGAGAGTTTGGCCAATCGGTCGCCTAATCCGGATATCTTGTCCGGGTCGCCGGATTCGTTTACCTGACTGATGAGGGTATCGATGGTAAGGAGGAGTTTGTTGACCAGCTCCGGTCGCGTTACGTTCTTGGCGGCTCGCTGCTCTTTCCATCCCTCAGTGTTGGCCCACTTGGATATTGTCACTCTGGATACCTCAATCTGCTCGGCTATCTCTGCCTGTTCCTTACCCGCCATATAGAGGGTTCGGGCGAGGTTCTTCTTGCGTTCTAATTCTGCTTTTGTCATATTCGAATGTTATTATAATGTGAATAGAAAACCACGGAGGCGCTTGATGCCTTGCGGGTTTGGTATTGCAAAATTGCGACTTTTTGGGCAATCTGCAAAAATAGTGTGCAGCGGTTTCACAGAAGTGTGCAACCATTTCATACTTTTTTGGAGGTTATGCGAAAAGTTAGTAATATTGCATCCGAAAAAACTTTTAAAGGTAAAAAAGTAAAAAGGTAAAAAAGTAAAAAGAGCCTTCTTGCTTTTAAAGATAAAAAGGTAAAAAAGATATGAGCAAAGGTAAACGAGTAAGAATCAGTAATGAGAGCGTGAACTGCTACGGCACTCGAATTCTTACACCAGGTATAGATCTGGCGCAGTATCAGCGCAACCCGGTGCTGCTCTACATGCACGAGCGTGGCAAGGTGGTGGGTATGGTGAAGGATCTGAAGGTGGAAGGTCAGGACGTGACTGGCGAGCTGGTCTTTGACGAGGCTACGGAACTGTCTAAGCAGCTGAAGAAGCAATGGGAGTTTGGTAGCGTGAAAATGGTGAGCGCGAACTTCCAGATCTTGGAGATGAGCGACGATAAGCAGCTGCTCGCCGAGGGTCAGCAGAGACCGACGGTGACGAAATCGAAACTCATCGAGGTGAGTGTGGTAGATATTGGTGGTAATGATGACGCTATCGTGCTCACTCATGAAGGTAAGACAATCTCACTTTCAGCAGGACAGGACTCCATTGATGGTGTTCTTCCTCTATTAGATAATGTAAGTAAAACCCCATTAAAAAAGAAAGAAATGGAATTAAAAGATTTAGCGATCAAGTTGGGTCTGAAGGAGACCGCAACGGAAGAAGAAGTGAATCAGAAGCTCGTGAGTCTCAGTCTCGCGGCAGGTAAGGTAACCGCCTTGGAGACTCAGGTACAGACGCTCCAGGCACAGCAGCAGGCTGTGGAGTTGGCTGCTATCACCCGTGCGGTGGAAACTGCCATTACAGAGAAACGACTTGCTGCAGGCATGAAGGAACACTTCGTGGAACTGGGCAAGAAGTTGGGTCTGGATCAGTTGAACATCACGCTGTCGGCCATGCAGCCACAGGGCAAGATTACGGCAACCCTGCACCGAACCGACAAGGGTAATATCGTGGCAGAACCACAAGACTACTCGAAGTACGAGAAGCTGAGTGCCGTGCCAGCCAACGTGATGATGGATCTGCACGATAACCACCACGACGAATTCGTGCGCCTCTACAAGGCGGAGTACGGCTTTGAACCAGCGTAATTTCAAGGTAACATAAAAATTCTATAATATGAGAAAGTTGATTAAAGTATTTACAGCATTGCTGTTCAATGCAATTATGGGTGCTCTCATTGCACTCTTGTTGGGATATAATCCATTCTGGGGTGCAGCTGTTGCCTCCCTTGTTGCTATCGCAGCAGGAACGTTTACGCCAAAGGGTTCTGCTTACGCCGGTGTTCTTAAAGAAGTATGGACTGGAGAGCTTATCAAAGCTCTACGTGCCTATCTGGATGCTTCTTGGCTTGTAGGCGTGCCAGACCAGAGTTCTATCGTGGATAATGATGTAATTCACATGGTGGATGTCGGTGCGGACCCTCAGGTGCTGGTTAATAACAAGACATATCCTATCGAAATCCAGGAGCTCGAGGATGGAGACAAGACCTTCTCGCTCGATAAATTCCAGACAAAGGTTGTTCCAGTCACCGATGACGAATTGTACGCCCTGAGTTACGACAAGATGACTCGTGTCAAGGAGAGTTGTGCCAACGCACTCAATGACACTAAGTATGCCAAGGCTGCCCATGCGCTCTGTGCCAATGAGAACACCGCCAAGACTCCTGTATTGGTAACGTCTGGCGCCGTGGATCCTGCGACCAAGCGAGTTAAGCTCTGTATGAACGATCTGGTGAACCTGAAGCGAAAGCTTGATGACCTGGGTGTTCCTCCAACCAACCGCCGACTTGTGCTCTGTACTGATCACGTGAACGACCTGCTCGAGACGGAGCAGACTTTCAAGGAGCAGTACAACGTTGACCGCAATGACGGCAAGGTCGGTAAGCTGTACGGTTTCGATATCTACGAGTTCGGCGCCAACCCTACCTATAGCACCACAGGCAAGAAAAATGCGCTGGGTGCAGCGCCTAAGGCTGGCGAGTTCCAATGCTCATTCGCATTCTACGTGCCTCGTGTGTTCAAGGCTACAGGTAGCACCAAGATGTATTATAGCGCTGCTGAAAACGATCCGCAGCAGCAGCGTAACCTCATCTCGTACCGTCATTATTTCATCTGTTTGCCTAAGAAGGAAGATGCTGGCGGCGTAATCCGTTCAGGTTATAACGCTGGTTAATCGTATGGCGAAAATGAAATATCTGGTAATCCACTGCACTGCCACGCCGGAAGGTCGGGAGGTGACAGCCGCCGACATCCGGCACTGGCACTGCGATCCTCCAGCCAAGGGCGGCAGAGGATGGAAGCAGGTGGGCTATACTGATCTCGTACATCTGGATGGTAGTATAGAGCGCCTGGTGGATAACAACGAGGATGCAGAGGTGGACCCATGGGAGATTACCAATGGTGCTGCTGGCTTCAATGCCGTGAGCCGGCATGTTGTCTATGCAGGAGGTGTGAGCAAGTATGACGGTAAACCGCTCGACACCCGCACCCTGGAGCAGAAGAAGGCTCTTGCCGATTATGTGAGAAACTTCCACAACCGCTTCCCTCAAATCCGTATTGTTGGACATAACGAGTTGAATTCAAAGAAAGCCTGCCCGTCTTTTGATGTCCAGGAATGGCTTCGCTCGTTAGGTATCAGGCAAGTGTAGATTTTTTCAGTAATAGTTGATAGTTTATTAGGTTAAGAAAGGTTTGAAAGGCGATGACAGACATCATACTAAACATACTGCAGTGGGCTATCCCATCGGGCGGCATTGGTGCTGCCATCGCCTGGATAGCCAATCGAAAGGTGAAGGAGGCTGAGCAGGCGAAGCGCATACATGACACCTTCAAGGAGATGTATGGCGACGTGAGCAAGGAACTCCTGGCAAAACAAAAAGAACTGAATGATGCAGCAGAAGATAATGCAAAGGCTATCGAGGAACTCAACAAGGAGAACGCCCGCACCCGCTATGCACTCAATAGGCTCACACGGGCTATCGAAGCTATTCAGCTTTGTCCTCATCGCGCTTCTTGCCCTGTTAGTAGTGAGCTGCAGAACCAAGAAGACGATGGTGACCCAGACGCAGCAGATGCAACAGGCAAGCAGCGTAAGTCAAGACAGCAGCGTAAGCAGAGACACGGCGCGAACGATGGGTCAGACGAAGGAAAGTCTGACGACTGACCAGCAGTGGCAGCAGACGTGGCTCATCAAGCCATTGGATAGCGGCGGGTATCGCATCGAGGGATATGGCACGGCGAAAGCTCAAGCCATACTCGAAGGTGAAAATAGCTCCTGTTCTACTTCGGTAAATTCTTCTTCTAAGGTCAAGCGAACGGCGTTAGAAAGCAATTATAATAGCGTGGAAAGCGTGGAAGAGAAGAAGCCTCCCGAATGTAGCAAAGGTTCGTTGATAAAATTGATTTGTGTGTGGTTAGGGGTAGCCCTTGTGGGCTATCTATTAGTAAGTTATCATAAAAAGTATTGATATGGAAAATATATTGGACGGTACTGATCTTATCCTCTCCGTGAATGATGGCGCATTGGCCTTCAGTACAGGTTGTAAGATTACCACCTCGGCTGAGACGGGTGAACGTATGACCAAGGAGGCTGCAGGTGCAAAGTGGAAAGAGAAGTACGTGAAGAGTTTCTCGGAGAGTATCTCTGCCGACGGCTTGGTATGTACGGACGCCGATTCGGGTGCTCCTACTTACGACCAACTGAAGGACCTGATGCTGAGTGGTACTCCTGTCACTGCAAGCTACAATATTCGTGAGGCTGGTAAGCGTACCGGCAAGACGGCTGGCGGATATAAGGGTAAGTACATCATTACCTCTCTCGATCTGGACGGCCAGGCGGGCGATGATGCAAAATACACCGTGCAGCTGGAGAACTATGGCAAGGTAGAGAAGCAGACTGACGGCTTGCAGTCCGGTGCGAGCAGCGCTCCAGGACATTCTGAATAATTGAGCTAAAAGATACTGATTTCAATTTTGTGTGTATTAATGAAAAAAATGATGATCAATGTAGGCGGCAGGGAATTGCCTTGCCGCCTCTCGATGGGAGCGATGCTCCTGTTTAAGAGAAATCTGCAGAAGGACGTGAGTGACATGGACGCTAATAACATAGAAGAATTACTCATGTTTATGTGGTGTTGTGTCGTGTGTGCCTGCAAGGCCGACGGAGTGGAGTTTAATGTCGATTTCGAGACTTTCTGTTGTCTGATCACTCCGGACGACGTGAGTGCCTGGAATGCGGCAATGAACGAAGAGAGTGAGAAAAAAAAAGCCGAGACGAAGCCATAGGCTCTGACTCGGAGAAATATGAACCTACGGATGTGGAACATCTGCTGGGTATCGCGATGGGGTGTATTGGTATGAGTATGGATGACTTTTGCCGATGCACCCCTTCGGAGTTTTACGCAGCGTATGAGGCATGGAATGAGATGCAGACAAGCAGAGAGCGAGGCAGATGGGAACGCATAAGGATGCAGTGTCTCTGCAGTATGCAGCCTTACTCTAAGTCGAAGCTTACGCCACAGGACATCATGAGGTTCCCGTGGGAGGAACGAGAGAAGAGTGAAGAGGAAAGAGTGAAGAACAAAAAGCCGATGAGCCGTGAGGAAATCATGGAGAGGTATCGGGCAGCGAAGAAGCGGGCGGGGCTATAGTAGGAGTTATATGTTGTCATCCTGACAGAGCATAAGCGTCCACAATAAGAAACTTATACACGAGACAATGCCACAAAGGATTAACAAATCAGAAGCCCAGTCTGGTGCCTTTGCTCCCATAACCCAGTCACAGAGAATCAGTCCTATAAGAAAACTCACGACGGCAATCCAGCCGCAGATGGTTCTGTCTTTCATTGGTGTAACTTTATATTCTGCCATAATGATGTTTAATTATTAACACGCTGCAAATATAATAAAAAGAATCAAATAATCAAAATTATAAAGCAAAAAGTATGAGTAACGAGGTAAGATTTAACATTCGGCTTAATATTGACGGCAAAGAAAAGGTGGTGACAGCTACCACTGCAGTCGATAACTTGCGTCGTGTAGTCGATGAAGCAAAGGGATCTGCCGGTGCGCTGCAAGAACAACTCATTAATACCAATCAGATAGTAGAGAAATGGAATAATGTCTCTAATGCTATCGGACAACTGTCTTCGGTATTGAATGATTTTACTGCCGAAAGTCGCAGCTTCGGTGGTGCTATGGCGGCTGCTAATACCATGGCGGGAAAGAGCGGCGATGACTTCGCTAAACTGAAAGAGCAGGTAGCCGAACTCTCCCACGAGGTTCCTGTTGCTCGTGATGAGTTAGCGAACGGCCTCTATCAAGTTATCTCCAATGGTGTGCCCGAGGATAACTGGATAGCTTTCCTTAATAAGTCGGCCCGTGCCTCTGTGGGAGGTATTGCTGACCTTGGTGAGACTGTGAAAGTTACTTCTACCATTATCAAGAACTACGGATTGGACTGGGATGCTGCTGGTTCTATTCAGGATAAGATACAGCTTACCGCCAAGAATGGTGTTACCTCGTTTGAACAGTTGGCGCAAGCCTTGCCACGTGTCACCTCTCAGGCTTCTACTCTCGGTGTAAGTATTGATGAACTGATGGCTACCTTCAGTACCTTAACGGGCGTATCTGGTAATACTGCCGAGGTAAGTACTCAGTTAGCGGCTATATTTACGGCTCTTATCAAGCCTTCGAGCGAAGCAGCGGAGATGGCACAACAGATGGGTATCCAGTTTGATGCTGCTGCTATCAAGGCCGCTGGAGGTATGGAGCAGTTTTTGGTTTCACTTGATAAGAGCGTGAAACAATATGCTGCATCAAGCGGTATGCTGGAGCAGGAGATATATGGAAAGCTCTTCGGAAGCGCAGAGAGTCTTCGTGCTCTTACCCCATTGACGGGTAAACTGGCGGAGAAGTTTAGAGAGGATGTCGCAGACATGAAAAATAGTGCTGGCACCATAGATAAGACTTTCGATATTCTATCGAGCACAGGGGCTGCAAAACTGCAACTGATTAATAATAAGTTGGGCGAATATTCTGACATGCTGCAATCATCTATAGGTAACGTATTGCCTTATATTAATGTTGCGGCACAAATGGCTACAGGTGCAGCTGCAGCAGTATCGCTATCGAAGTCGTTTAATCTCTTGGCAGTGTCATCAAAGTTGACGAGAACAGTGATAGCTATGTTTTCTCCTATTATAGAGGTATGTTCTGCCACCATGCGAGGTGCAACCGTGAGCGCTACGACCCTGAAACTCGCTATTCGTAGCCTGATGATCTCTACAGGTGTAGGTATCGCCATCGTGGCACTTACTGAAGCAATCAACTACCTCATGAATAGCAGTGACGATGCTGCCAAGAGTGTAGATAAGCTTTCGGAGTCAGAGCAGAAAGCCAAGATGGCTCATCAGCAGACGGCGCAGCAGATAGCGAGCGTGCGCAGCGAGATGATGCAGAATATCGCTACCCTGAAGAACTTCAAGGGGAGCAAGGAACAGGAGAAGGCGATGGTGCAGCAGATGAACACCAAGTATGGCGAAGCGATGGGCTACTACTCTACCGTGAGTCAATGGTATCAGACGCTTACTGCCAACTCTAAGGCTTACTGTAATCAGATGATCAATGAGATCGCTATCCGCAATCTTGCCAACCAGGCAGCCGACCTGCAGCAACAGCGGTACGACTACACGCACGATAAAAACGGAAAGGTTAAAAAATTTAGTGAAGAAAAGCAAAGGGGACTCGTAAAGGCTGAAGAAGGTGATCCTGGTGCGTTTCGTATGGGTAATGTATGGGTCCGAAAATATGAAACCAGCCAGAAGGCAGAGGCAGACAAGGTGGTGACCAATCTGTATCGGCAGGAGCAGAATATCAAGAAGCGCATGGAAGCCCTTGTTAAGCGGAACCAGAATATCAGCTATAAGCATACTGCAGGGTATAGTGCAACACCTCCTTCTCTCAACACCTCAACCGGTTCGGGTGGTAATGCCGGAGGCGGCGGTAATACCAATACGGGGAATACTCCTGTAGTAACTGAGGACAAGAAAGCCTTAGAAGGTAGCATCGACTGGTATGAGGAGAAAATCAACGAGAAGCAGAAGGAGCTCAACGCCACAGCCGACAAGGCGACTGCCCGTGCTCTGAATGCAGAAATAGAAGGACTCCAGCGCCAGCTATATATGCTGAAGGTGGATGTCGGTATCGAGGACGTTCCGAAGATTGACGTAAAGGCTTTTGCGGTCAACCTGAAGGCTCAGTTGGATGAAGAAATGGAGGCGATGCGCCAGAGACTGTCAGATAAGCCACTTGTTATCAATACAGAAGTGGAAGCCAAGGCACGGGATTATGATCATATCTCCTCACTCTTTAATATAGACGTGAGTAACTTTGAGAGTGTGCGTACCGGCTTGGCCGATATCAACGGTATAAGCGATTCTACTGCCAAGGGTATGGCGGTGGCTGGAGCCAGTTGTGAGATGTTGGGTTCTGCCCTGCAGCAGTTGGGTGGAGACTCAGCAGCGGCCAAGGCGGGAATGGTGGCTGCAGCCATCGGCCAGTTTGTTCTTTCCTTTGCGCAGGCCATGAGTACCTGTAAGACCTGGATAGACTGGCTTGCTTTCGGTATATCGGGAACTGCGCAGCTTACGAGCATCATATCCACCATCAGTCAGTTTGCCACCGGTGGTATTGTTGGCGGCAATCAGACATCGGGCGACAAGGTCTTAGTAAGGGTCAACTCTGGCGAGATGATCCTGAACGCAGCCCAGCAGGCCCGCCTCTTTGCCATTGCCAATGGCGCAGCAGTACAGGGTGTGTCGGTGAATACTGCAGGGCTGCAGAGCATCGGTGGCGGCATAAGTACAACACTTGGCATCAAAGGCCGGCTCCGTGGGCGTGATATAGTGATGGCGGTAGCGAATGAAACGAGAAACAATCGCCGACGTAGTAACATTAAAATTTAGAGACTATGATTTTTTCGGGAGATTTTTATAATAACCAGGAAGATAAGATTACGGTAATCATCGTTACGAATGGTGATGATTCTCAAAGAGTGGAAATCGGTAATGAAGAGAGTGGTATTTTCTTTACCGATGATCCTGTAGATATTACTTCTCAGGTAAACGACACCTTTGATCATATACTCTACTATCAGGCAAGTGTACGCCTGTTGTGCGAGAATTTTGTGCCGGACTTCTTCTGCAGTTCCTGTCGTGATGCTGTGGTGAATATCCTTCGAAATGATGAAAGTATTTTCGTGGGGTATATCAAACCTCAGGCATTTAGCCAGGGTTATAATGAAAACTATGACGAGGTGGAGCTAATCTGTATCGACTGTCTTTCTGCCCTTTCTTATTCCAACTATCGGAATGTGGGTGCCGCGGCGGTCCTCTATGATGTACTCAAAGAAAAGGCGGCTCAGCGTACTTTCTATGATATTATTGTTGAGATACTGAATGGCGTGAGTGATGCAGCTAATTATCGGAAAAATGGTGCGTTTGAGATATGGTATGATGGCTCGAAAGCGTTGAGTGACGGAACGGGTGACGAAATATATAATATATTCCAGAATATCAGTATCAACGAATTGCTGTTCTTTGGTGACAAGGAGGATGACATGTGGACACAGGAAGACGTGCTCAACGAAATACTGAAGTATCTCAATCTGCATATTGTGCAGGAAGGTACTGTCTTCTATATATTCTCCTGGGAGTCGATACGGAAAAATTCTTATTTGAATTTATATAGAATAGATAAAGGCTTCGAGAAGAGTATTGAGATACCTACATATCGGGTTGGTAAGGATATCGAGGTGGCTGACTGTGATACGAAAATCAGTATTGGTGAAACATACAATGAGTTGCTGCTTACTGATAATGTGACAGAAGTGGATGATGTGATAGAAAGTCCGCTCGATGATGATTCTCTGATTGCTGCAGGAAACTTCCAGAAATACATGACAGAATATATAGCTGAAGGTGAAGGAAAAACCGCATACAATAGCATGCATGCTATGACGACGGGAAGGGAGAAAACAGACTGGCAGGATGCCAGTCAGGTGGACTGGTTCTGCTGGCCTAAGGCTGTAATGAACTGGAAGTTCTACGGAATAGAAAACGGCAGTCGTATAGATATGTACGAGAAATACCCCGCAGACGGAACCAAGCAGCAGGATATCCTGAATGAAGGTCTTACTGCCGGTATCGGTGCGTGCGTATGTGCTTTTGGTAAGATAGAGCGTAAGAATGGCGGTAACACGTCTTCCCTCGTTACCTCGGTAAGTATGGATAACTATCTGATCATTTCTACCATGGGCAGAAGTGGATACCCGAGTGAGAAGGATATTCTTGCATCGTGCCCTGTGGCGGAATATACGGGAAACAAGAGCGGAGGTACTTTTTCGCCTGTTGATGGCGATACGATTAATTATATCGTAATCAGCGGTAAAATGGTTCTTAATCCTATAATGGACGTTACGGATATCTATGGTCGTATGGTGCTTGATGCAAGCTGGAATCGTCCATCTATACGTCCTGATTCTTATTTTGGCAAAACCGTACCGAGCCGTAATAATAAAGACGGAAGATATTATACCCGCAAGTATTGGTATTCTGAACAGTGGAACCAGGAACCGGTGTATGGTAAAGCTAACGAGATAGAAAGTTCTCATTCCTTCTATCCATATACGGGCACGGGTCCTCAGGAATATGAATATAACTATAGTGCCGTAGGTGTTGCTACTGACACAATCAAGCGAGTGGGCCTTATATCCTGTATGCTCATTATTGGCGATAAATGTGTCGTAGAATGCAATAAGGGCGATAAGAATGCGGTAGGAGGCACGAGCCAGGGCGAAGGCGATACGGATGATTTCGTATGGAAGAAATACAAGGAGCGGAGCGAATGTGCATCAGATGACGAGTATTACGCACAGAGCTTCACCATCGGTATTGATCCGAAATTAAGGGATAAGATTATTGGTACGGAGTTCGAGATCCGCAAGAATGCTCCATACACAAAGGGTATTACTGCAGAGGGTACTGCAATACCTATCCGCATGTCTGACCACGTAAGCGGCAGCGTGCAGTTTAAGATACTCGGCCCCGTGAATGCGGAATGGAATGAAGTGACGAGAAGACACCCATCTTTCTGGCGACACACCAAGTGGTATCAGGATAGCCATCTTCTCCTGCAGGAGATCAATAGTATCATGCTCAAGGAGTTTAAGGTAGAGGTGGTTAGCGATAACGGAAAGATAGGTGCGGTAAGTGATGAAAAGGATATCGTATATAAGAGTGATACCGGTGAAAGCTTCGTCAACCGAAAGGATGACCTGGAGTTTCGGTTCACTACCGCGCTCACCTCGAAGGAGTGCAAGGCGTTAGGGGTAAACAATGCGGTGAAATTATCATCTCCACAGAACGAGGCGACCAAGAATGCACTTATCGGCATCTATGACCGCAACCAGAACTTGGCGGATAAGCCGGAGAAGTTGTATGTGGATGCGTACTGGCAGGAATGGCACGAACCGAGGGTGGTGATGACGCAGAACGTCATCGAGCCAAAGAAGGGTCTTAGCTTTGCGAGCATCTTTAGTGTTCCTGTTATCGGTAAACGGTTCTATGTGCAGGGTATAGACAGAAACCTTACTGAAGGTACTGCGGTGGTGACGATGAGAGAGTTGTTCTAAGGTGGTTTTAACAGTGTTATAAAAGGATTATAATATGATAGAAATTAAAACTTATAGCAAGCCGAAGAAGACGGGAAGTTCGGGTGGTTCTTCTTCCTCGACTAAGTATATATCCGGAGTTATATCTGAAGCTGAGCACGCTGGCAGGGCTGATAAGGCTAAGCGGGCAGAAGTTGCAGATCAGGCAAATTATGCCGGTACTGCAGCATCGGCACAGAATGCAGCCTACGCCTCCGAGGCGGGCAACCTTCGTGAGGATGCGGAAATATTGCAGAGATATATCCGCAAAGATATTGACGATACCGCCCACGGTACTATCACCTTTGAGAAGGTACAGAAGTTTCTCGAAGGCTTGAATATTGGTGATGGCAACGGTGCATGGTCGGCTGATGGTACTCTGATCCTCTTCAAACTCCTCACCAATAATTTTGACTCTGGTCCTTACGGTCATGGTGCTCAGATAGATGAGAATGGCAATATGGAGGCAAACAGCATCTATGCCCGTCAGTTCATATCAGCACCTAAGTTCGTCTTCAATGAGATTTCCGTAACCAAAGCAGAGCAGTGGAACACGAACGGATATGGCACTATTGAGAGCGTGGATGTGGAAAATCATACTATCACCCTGCATCTCGAGGAGAATGATTATGGTTCTTTGCAGGTGGGTGATATTTGCCGTGGTCTCTATGCTGATATTGACAACACATATAGCTCGGATAAGATTGAAGAGGGGACTTTGGATGAATGTAACTTCATCCAGCACAAGGGCTTCTTCTCTACCTATTTCTACGTGAGTCATATCATCACGAATGAAAAGGGAAAGTTCGTATTCAAGTATGACAAGAAGAGTCCGGGTACTCCTGACCCTTGTGCCTATATGGACTTTGCCCAGTATGGTAGCTTCACCGATGACAAGCGACAGAGCAGCATGTATTTCTCTTCACGAGGAAATAGCTATATCGAAGTCTTGGACGGTGTATGCACATGGGAAGTGCAGCCGCAGAACCGTGTAGCAAGATACGGCTGGCTGGGCGGTCTTGCTCTCTCTAAGAACGATGGCTCCATCGTGCGACCTGAGGGCAACGGTATCTACGTTCAAGATAATATCTACTTTGGCGGCAATATCAACTACCTGCAAGGACTCTCTGGGCTGGATGACTTGCGTGAGGAGGCAAAGGCTTACGATGTAAGTCTGTCACAGTATCAAAGCGTCATCACGGTAGATGATATGGGCAACGTCATCAATGGACTCTACACTGAGGACGAGGCGAAGACTACCAAGCAATACCGCATCTCTACGGCTGTATTCGTGCGCAAGGGAATGGATATATTGCTTGAAGAGGATGGCAATACTGAGGATGTGACTGCAGGCCATTATCGTGTGCATGCCGTGAGCGAGGACTGCGAAGTGATGGTACAGAACTCTACCATCTTTGTCACCGCAATACGTCATATTAAGGACGGAGTAGCAGGAACAAAGGACGATGCAAACTTCGATTATGATGCAATGCGCAAGGCTACAGATGCAATGGTAACGATCGTTGTAGAGTTGGAAGGCAAGACCTCAAAGATGGTACAGATGCCTATCCGCATTCAGCATGACACGCTCCCATTCATGGTGTGCGACCTCAGTAACGAGAGTGCATCGGTGGCATGGAATACCAAGGCAGCTAAGTACATCGGCTTGCCTATCAAGACTAAGGTTTCCCTCATGTATCACAATGAGCCTTGGACTATCTCGTCACTTAATATCTCTAATGTAGCAGGTTTAAAGACCTCGATGAGCATTGACGGCAAGGCAAAGGTGATCACCATTGATGCTGATAATCTCACTGCCGATACCCTTGCTCAGGTCACGAAGATGAACATCACGGTTGTGGGCAGATATGCAGGAGCTAACTACGAGTATACCCGAGAGCTTACCATCCTGAAATCGTCTGATACGGTCGTGTATGAGCTGATACCATCTGCTGACACTATCGTTGTTGATAAGGACGGAAACACGACAGTTAATTCCGTAAGCTGTGATGTCTATGCAACATCATCCGATGATAAACGCTATAAGCTGACTGCTCTTCCTGCTGGAATGTCGTTGAAATACGGAAATGGCGAGAATGCTACGATTTCTGTAGGTATCGGAACATATGTATCTGTGTCAGCATCAGACAAGATGGTTACTTTCGCTCTCTACGACAAGAATAATCAGATGCTAGATAAGGAATCTGTCCCTGTGCTTGCATACGGTAAGGATGGTAAGGGTATTGAGTATATCTTTAAGTTGTATGATTCTAAGCCAGATAACCCTACTCCTAGCGACTATGCTACCAATGCTGAATACCAGCGCACAGACCAGGAGTTTGTTCCTGAAGGATGGACGGATGACCCTACGGGCGTGGATGCCGTCAATCAGTACGAATGGGTATGCAAGCGAGTATCAACTAACGGTCATTGGGGAGCTTTCTCTGCCCCTGCGGAATATGCACATTACGGCAAGCATGCGCCTAAGGCTTCATCTACTGATGATATTGTCACTATTCCTACAGACAGTAAGGGAAAGGCGTTGGTAGCGTTCGGTGAGGATATTCATTTTAGCCTTCGTGTAGACGGAAGGAACTGTAATGTAAGCTCTGTTGTTAGAGACAGGGCAGCTACTACTGGTGTGTCTTATTCCATAAGTGGTAATACGGCTTCTATATCGTGCGCAGAAGGTGCGAGACTCGGCATGGTTGCACAGACTATAGTCTTCAAAGTGACGGGCACGCTTGATGGTTCCAGCTATATTGACTATGTAACAGTAAAGATCATTCCTAACGTGACGGGTGCTGATGGAGATGGATATGAGTATATCTATTATCAGTCTAATTATCTCTATAATGATTTCTCTGCACCTAAGCGAACAAACGGAAATCTTACTGATGGATGGCAGGATGACCTGATGGCTCCAACAAAGGATAAAAGATATGTTTTTGTGGCCTACAAGCAGGGAGAACTTGGCAGTGATGGAGAGTTCTCGATGCCAAAGCTTTTCAACCGTTATCCCAGGAGTATCGTCAGTCAGGAAACAAAGTTTATTGCATGGCACTCTTTGACTGAGGCACCTAAGGCTAACGAAATCTGGGATTACGGAAGCACGGAAATGCCAACTGATTTCGGTGACGACAAGCCTTGGTTGTGGAAGGTGGTCCAAACCAACTATACTGAGGGTAATCCTGAATATACGGTATCCTGCGAGGGATATAAGGGTAAGGACGGCAAGGGTATTGTTCTTTCCTATCAGCGTGCATTTTCCATCCCTGCGAATAAGCCGGGTATGATTAATTCTAGCACATATAAAAACAGTCTCCATCTCGGTAATGGCTGGCTTTCGTATACGCCTGTTCCTGGTGATAACCCTTCTCAGTATAACGCTCTGTCGGGTCCGGTCTTGTATAACCAGAATCTGAGTGGAGGCACCTGGCAGATGGGTGTAATCGATGGGGGGTATAGATGGTGCAAGACACCTAACGTTTCAGGAACGGGATACCCTAAGATGCAGATACGTTTTACGACAACGGAAAATAACCAGAAAGTAAAATTCTATCTGAAGGCATATACCTACCCTTCCAACTACATCATCCTGTCAAATCTTGATAGTACCGAGGTAGATGTTTATACCTATTCGGCTAAAGTAACAGGAGATGGCGTAAAGGACATTGTAGAACTCACATGTAGTAATGCTGGTGAGCATTTCGTAACTGTGCTCTATTACAAGTCTTATGACCGTTCGACAGAAGATTATGGACTGGTCCGCATGGAGACGAAGGGTGTATATATTGCAGATTCTATGACTGATAATCTCAACGGTGATCTTATTGTAGACAAGGATGTGACGTTCGGTGATTACCTGCTGGTTAAACGTGGGGCTATATCAGGTACGGTTATGTATAACCAGAATCCGACTGGTGGCAGCTGGCAGTCGGGCGTAAACGATGAGGGATACACATGGTATAAGTCTCCTCAGATTGGAAATAACGGAACGACCACGATGCAGATACGATTCACTACTACTGAGGATAATCAGTATGTGACGTTCTATCTGAAGGCGTACTCGGAAAACAATTATGATTTCATCATGCTCTCTGAGATTGACAGCACCGAGATTAGCAGTTCGAAATACTCCTTCCGAGTTTCAGGTGATGGTGAAAAAATTCATGCAAAGCTGAAATGCGGCAAGGCTGGAGCACATTTCGTTACTGTGGCTTATTCTAAGGATATTGATGGTGATAAATTTGGTGATTACGGTCTTGTGCGTATGGATACTTCAGACAATTATGTCTGGGCTAAACCAACACTTTTCCGCTGCGATGGCGATTATGACGGCGACGAAATGATAAACTGGGGCAACATTTACCAGCCTCAGGGCGACAAAGGTGAAAAAGGTGAAAAGGGTGATCCTGGTGTTTCCGGAGGACGTGGCACGAGAGGCCCTATTCCTCGTACCCATAAGGGGGCTGAAAACGGAAGTTATACATATCTGCAAGGCTCTGAAAATGAAGAGTACGTGGATTTGGTGTATGATAAAGAAAGTGCGACATGGTATCGCTGTATCAAGACTTATAAGTCATCTTCGCCAAATTTCAGTAATACTACCTACTGGGAGCCATCGCAGACCAAGGGTTGGACGTTCATGGCTACCGAGCTGCTTCTTGCAGAGAATGCGAGAATCGACATGATGAGTTCGCAGGAAATCAACCTACTCTCTGATGTCAATAATTTGTTTGGTTCGTTCAGATGGGTAAAGAATAATGCCGATTACGCCTTTTGGTTAGGTGGAAAAACTGGCGACGTTGCTACCACTTCCATCACCAAGGGCGGTAAGCTGAAATCTACGAGTGCTGAAATCACGGGCAAGATTACGGCTACGAGCGGACAGGTCGGTGGTCTTAAAATCGAGGGTATCGGCCTCACAAATGAAGGCTTCAACAATGATGCCTATATCGTGCTTAGAAATGATATCAACAAGGTTTTTGCGGGTATTGGTGGTAATGTGCTTCCTGCCACGGCAGGAGATGCAAGAGCCGTAGCAAGATTTACTATCGAGAGTACGAGTGACAGCTTTATCGGCGACATCAATTACGCTATTATCTGCGGAGCAAAGGGCAAGGCTACCAATGTGGCACTTGATATGACATTGGGAGGATATGTGACTGGATTGAGAATCAAAAACACCTACTTAGCTGCTGGTGGTTCGATATATTCTTCGGCAGTCGATATTCCTAAAAATGTTCATTCTGTTGTTCTGGCGGGTAGTGGATATTACAGATTGCCACAGATGGAAAAAGAGGACGATGGGTATATTATATTTATCAAGCGAGCTGCAGATAGTGGTGCTGTTCATCTCTTGTCTGGCTATGCTAGAGATTCAAAAGATGTTTTACACACATCAGCTCTCTATTATGATAGGGGTAATGGAACAACCGATTTGGAGATAGAAAGCTCTGGTGACGCTATGATTCTTGTATATCATAGAGAAATGGCCTATAAGAAAGGCTCTACCACCTATCAAGGCTGCTGGATTCAGTATAAATGTCCTCGTGACTGGTAATTTTTCTTATTTGGTAATTAAATTTAAAAAGCAAAGAATATGAAAGTTAAGTTAGAACATCTCGAAGTATTCGTGACACTCGACAAGAGCCAGTGTCAGGTAGTAGACGCACGCAAGCAGATTGCGAACATCATCTATTCGCAGGGTGCAGGTCTTGGATTGGCAGGACAGGCTCTTGCCGTCAAGATGTGGAACGGAAGTGATGAAACCGACTACTCGCAGGAAGAGCTCGATATCATCAATGGGCTGGTGGAGAAAACCACCGCTCCTTGTTTCATCGAAGCAGTCAGCAAGGCAATCAATGAATCTTTAAATCAATAATTTTATGGCAGCAGAAACAAAAATCAATGACATAGCCAGCCAGTTGAGCACCGCCTCACGCCTAGTGGTGAGTACCGACTTCTTCTGGATCTACATGGCTAACGGCTCGCAGGTCAAGATTCCTGCCGAGTTTGTAAGAGCTTATCTCAGCGAAGGCTTGAAACCTACCATCGGCAGCGATGGTAATTGGGTGATAGGTGGAGAATCTACAGGTGTGAAAGCCGAGGGTGTGGCACCTAAGCTTAGAGGTGGAAATGAGGGTATTGAGGTAAGCTACGACAACGGCTCTACGTGGAGTATGCTTGCACTCTATACTTCGATGGGTCCTGTTATCTCAGACCTCATAGAAGCGTATGAAAACATCGTCAATTCCGAGCAAGATAGAGTAACTGCGGAGAACGGTCGTGTGACTGCGGAAAACAGTCGTGTTAAGGCTGAAACATCAAGAGTAGATGCGGAAAAGGCTCGTGTGGCGGCAGAGATCAAGCGGGAATCTGATTTTGCAACATCAAAGGCGGCTGCCGACAAAGCGACAGAGGATGCTAACGGTGTTGCCCAGCACCCTCCTTACGTAGACGCAGACGGATACTTTTATAGATGGGACACGACCACCAAGGCTTATAGCAAGACAGACGTTAACCTTACTGGTAAGGCTTTTCAGATTAAGAAGGTATTCGCTTCCGTGTCAGCGATGAATGCAACGGACGTGAATACTTTCGCTGAGAATGATTTCATCCTCATTAACACGGCAGACGTGGAGGATGAGGACAATGCAAAACTTTATGTCGTGGCAATCAATCAGCAGGGCAGGAAATTCTATTCCTACCTTGTTGACATGAGTGGTTTCCGTGGTTTCATGGGCAAGACCCCTCAGTTCCTCATCGGCAATGTGACCACCCTAGCCGAGGACGCAGAAGCAACAGCTACCGTATCAGCTTCGGGCACAGATACCGACGGAAACCCTGTCTATAAGCTGAATCTCGGTATTCCAAAAGGTATCCGTCTCCGCTTTGCTGACCTCACGGATAGTGACAAGGCAGAACTGATGAAGCCTGCTATCGATGCTGCTGCGGAATCTAAGACACAGACCGCAGCATGCAAGACTGCAACCGATAACGCCAATGCCGCAACCGAGAATGCGAACATCGCAACGAAAAATGCCAATAATGCGGCTGATAAGGCTAATAATTCCGCAGCCAATGCCGACACAAAGGCAAAATCTGCGGAGGCCGCAGCGAAGAATGCCAATGAAGCTGCTGACAGAGTAGATACATCTATCACGGACATTACAGAGCAGAAGCAAGCAGCCATTGATGCCGCTGATAACGCTAATGATACTGCCAATCATCCTACATATATCGGGGAAGACAACTATGTATATGCATGGGATAAGGACTCGAAATCTTACATAAAGAGCAATATTTACGTAAAAGGTGAACAGGGTATTCAAGGTGAACAAGGTATCCAAGGTGAGCAGGGTCTTCAGGGGCTCCAAGGTGTAAAGGGCGATAAGGGCGAAAACGGAAAATCCCCTTACGTACAGAACGGAAACTGGTGGGTATATGATGACGCGCAGGGTAAGTTTATTAACAGCGGTGTGTCCGTCTCTTCTGCCTATCAGCTTACTAAGGAGAAGGTAGAAGATGTGCTTACGGGCGACATCACGTCACACACTCACAGCAAGTATGCACTAGGAACATCGCTTACGGATGAAGTGCAGCGTGCGACCGCTAAGGAAGCATCTTTGCAAGCCATCATTGACATCATCAACGGTGCATCAACAGTAGAGGGTTCTTACCGCAAGGCTATTGCTGACTTGATAGGTGGTGCGCCTGAATCTCTTGATACGTTGAAAGAGATTGCTGATAAGTTGTCAAAGGATGATGACCTTCACAAATTAATCGAGGAAGCCATCGCTCAGAAAGCCGATAAGTCAACTACGCTCAGAGGATACGGAATAACCGATACCTATACCAAGGAGGAGGTTACAACTATCCTTGCAGCGTATCTTACTAGTGAGGTTGCGAGGAAGACCTATCAACCGATAGGCAATTATCTGACCTCCCATCAGTCTCTCACAGGATACGCTACGGAGACTTGGGTCAAGGGTTTGAAGTATATCACCGATGATGACGCAGCAGCCAAGTATCAGCCTAAGGGTAACTATCTTACCTCTCATCAGAGTTTGGCAGAGTACATTAAAACAGTCGATGCCGACAAAAAGTATCTCGGCAAGACAGAGAAGGCTGCAAGCGCATCAACTGCGGACAATGCTGCCAAGGTGAATAATCACACCGTCAATGCAAATGTACCTGCAAATGCTAAGTTTACAGATACAGAGTATGTGATTCCTACGCTCTCATCTGCTCCTACATCAAGTACACTTACCTTCACTGATAACGGAGCTACACGCTCATTTAAAGTAGGATACATGTGCCGAGTAGCAGACTCTTCTGCTGAACATGGATATAAGTTCTATCAGCTGTACAACATTTCAGGCAATAATGCTGTATGGGGAGAGATTGCTGGAGGTGGTGTAGACCCAAATGAGGTAGTATCTATATCTCTTATCAGCAACCAGTCAAACTCTGATACTGCGCTGAATGGGGCAACTATCACCCTCATAAACATCGATACTGGCAAGATAATCTCTACACAGCAATGGAAAGGAACTGTGATAAAGTTAAAGATAGCGTCTGTTACATCTGTTTCTGTTTCTGTTTCATCCGTTAAAGGATACCGCAGCCCAAATGCTAAGACGTTTTTGACTGGAGTTGGCTCTACTCGCAATGTGACAATGCAATATGACACTGAGGTGGTAACGATAACGGTGACAGCCAATAATGGAGCAAATGTGAGTGGACAGATTGTTGTGGTCAATAATGAGAACCACACATACAGTAGTCCATACTCTGTAAAAATTCCATTTGGGACACATTATAGTGTATCAGTAAACGGAAAAAATGGATACACCGCACCTGCCGCAGTTAGCTATACTGCTAATCAGAAAAGCCGTAGCGTAACACTATCTTATACTTATAGTCCTATGGGTATATATATCCTTGATACGGATGGTAATCTTACAACTGCTAATAAGTGGGATACTGCTAATAATAGCAAGGCAGTAGGTGTATACGTTGGAACTGAGAATAGCAAATTTGTGATCGCTCCAGCCTCCTCTGCCACTAAAGAATGGGGAGGTTCCGGTACAACTATATCTGGAATTGTCACTAGCGAATATTTGGATACACCACCGAAAGACTATGCAGGAGAATCGAACACAGACAAGATTATTGCACAACTCGGTACAGGTAATGCCCCTGCCGCAGAGTACTGTCGCAATTATACCTTTAAAAATGGCAAGAAAGGCTATTTGTGGGCGTTTGGTGAATTGCAGGATGCTCACGCTAATATTGAGGCTATCGATGCAGCAATTAGTAAAATTGGCGGTACTTTTATTGGAGGAGCTGTATATTGGACTTCCACTCAGGCAAGCAGCAAAAACGCCTGGACGTGTTCCCTTTACAATTACACTCAAAACCAGTATTCTAAGAAAACTCTGAATACAGTCCGTCCCGTGTGCTCTATTTAACACTTGGACTTTGTTATTTTACCACATTTCTTTAAGCAAGAAAAAGGTAGTAATGGAGAATATACTTTAAAACGAAATTATATTGTAATAATATGGTTAAAACATTTGGTGAAGCAGCCGATTTTACGGCTTTCAAGGTCTTAGATGGCGACATCTACAGAGTGGCATGGGCTAAGACCATGCAGGTTGAAAAAACAGAGGATGGGCAAGTAAAGGAGTCCTCGCTCTGTGATTATATGCTTGAGCGATATGATTATAAGCCAAGCATGGATTTGGTACTTAATGATATCTTGTCGAGTAGAGAACAGGCAAGCATGGAAGAGATTAAAGAGATTAGTGAAGGTCTTGGCGCAGAGCCATTGGAGTATATGCGCAAGGCAATGTTGCACTATATTGATGTGTATGATTCATCATCTGCCGTCAACTCTTTTGTGCTGAACGGAGCTGATGTATGGCTCGACAAGGCTACACGAGTAGGACTCATGAACTCTACCACCATCGCTAAGAGCATTGGGCAGCAGAAGACTACACTCTGGCTGGGTAGCTATCAGTTGGAGGTAGACTGTGACACGGCTATACAGCTGCTTTCATCCCTCGAGATGTATGCGCTGGAGTGCTTCAACGTGACAGCAGCGCACAAGAAGGCGGTGAACGAACTGGGTAATATCGAGGCAGTGCTCACGTATGATTACCGTGAAGGCTACCCTGAAAAACTGAAGATGGAGGTGTAGGCTTATGTGGTATCTTGCATTTATCTCGTTTCTCCTTCTAGGAGGCTATCTGCTTCTGATGGCTCTGCGCTTCGGCATCCCCAACATGGTGAGCGATACCTATTATCAGTTGCAAGGCTGTTCGGGCAGTGAAATCGCTCCATTCAAGCAGCCTCGCAACATGGGTTGGCTCTTCTCGCTGATCCTGGTTGCGGTAGGCTTCCTGATGCTCATCTGCCTGCTCGATACGGGCAGGGGTATCCAGTTCCTTGCCTTCCTGGGCTGTGCGGGACTGTGCTTCGTGGGCTGTGCTCCGAACTACTGCGACCATGATGCCTATTCCGTGCATAAGGCAGCAGCCATCATCGCAGCAGTGGGCAGCGTTGGCTGGAGTGTGAGCGTGAGCATCATTCCTACCCTTGTTATACTGACCGCCTATTTCGCTTATGCCTATCACAGTCGCAGGGACAAGGCTAGCCATCCTTGGTATTGGGCTGAAGTCAGCGGCTTTATGGATGTGTTTGCAACGTATGCTATCATTCATTTATAGTTTTTCGAATATAATAGCGTTAAAATCGGATAAGAAGTCTGTTTTAACGCTATTATCATATAATTGTAAAGGGGGGCTGAAATAATAACGTTTCGTTTTACTGTTCGAACGTTTCGTTTTGCAAAACGTTAACATTTCGTTTTGCGGATTATATTTGATGCCATGTCCGCACACATGGAAAGAGTAAAGGTTGAGCCACAGGTGAAAAAGAAAAGGGTTATAGACCAATTTAACCTCATCATCAATAGACCTGTGTTGTCTGAAAAGGATGAGCGATTGGGCAAATCCCCTTTGCGCTACTTTGCGGAATACTTGCACTCAAATATTCTAACTGCCATTTGCAACAACTCACCAGAAGACGTACTTGGTCGTTTCTATGGAGAGTTCATCAGTTATAGTGGTGGCGATGGGCAAACACTTGGCGTAGTTCTTACTCCAAAGCACATAACCGAATTGTTTACAGAATTGGCTGAAATCAAGCCTACCGACAAGGTGCTTGACCCTTGCTGCGGAACAGGTGGCTTCTTGATAGCTGCCATGCACAGAATGCTGACACAGGCAAAAGAGGAAGACAAGGAAAACATCAGAAGAAACAATCTTCACGGTATAGAGTTGCGTGACGATATGTTTTCCATTGCCACAACCAACATGATTCTGCGTGGTGACGGAAAGAGCAATCTCATCTGTGCAGACTTCTTGAAGCAAAAATCAGAAGACATGTACAAGAAAGGCTTTACCGTTGGTTTGATGAACCCACCGTATTCACAAGGAAAGACAAAAAGCACGGCACACTTGACGGAGTTGAAATTCATCTGTCACTTGTTGGATTGCGTAGGTGATGGTGCTCGTTGTGTTGTCATAGTTCCACAAAGCACAATGGTCGGCAAAACGAAAGAAGACAAAATCGACAAACAGTATATTCTCGATAACCATACGCTTGAGGGTGTTATAACGCTTAATACAGATACGTTCTATGGCGTAGGAACAAATCCTGTGATAGCCGTATTTACAGCGCATCAACCACACCCAAAGGATAAGTTAGTGAAGTTTGTCGATTTCAAAGATGATGGTTATGAAGTCTTTGCCCATGTTGGATTGATGCCAACAGATAGAGCTGCCGAGAGAAAGAAATACCTGCTTGATTGTTGGTTTCAAGGCAAGACTGCACCAAACTCTTTTATTGTGCGTAGCACCATTGAAGCAGATGACGAATGGCTGCACTCGTTTTACTATTTCAACGAAGAGATACCATCAGAGGAAGACTTTGAAAAGACAATGGCTGACTATCTGACATTTGAGTTTAATATGATTACTCATGGACGAGGTTACTTGTTTGAAGAAAAGGAGGTGGCGAATGGATAAGCTATCACTCCAAAATAAAGATTGGAAAGATTTCTATCTTTCAGATTTCTTTGACTTTGAAAAGGGAAACCAAAATAATATGGCATCTTTGACGACAGGAACTTTACCTTTGGTCTCTGCCAAAAAGACAGACAATGGTTATAAAGGCTTCGTATCAAAGGAACAAAAGAAAATCTTTCGAGGTGATATTCTGACATTGAATAACGATGGAGATGGTGGTGCAGGAATAGCTTACTACCAACCTACCTCTATGGCTTTGGATAGTCATGTTTCCGCATTGATACCCAAGAGTGATTTGAATAAATACCATTTGCTGTTTGTCTCAATGTGTATAACAAAGCAAAGGGAACGCTTTGGACATGGGTATTCAATAAACGGTAACAGATTAAGAGCCTTTAAAATTATGCTTCCTCTTGCTGCTGATTGCACAAATCCTGATTGGCAGTTCATGGAGGAATACATGCGTCGAAAAGAAACATTATTATTGAAACCAGCAGTAGAGAAATTATGCAAGCGACTGATACACAAAGAAATTTTAGGGGG
>UMHE01037257.1_pt1 | contig 42118 bp, 29 predicted proteins | sample 1965451 | NCBI WGS metagenome assembly UMHE01 (sample SAMEA4836090, study PRJEB28245) | human gut metagenome | biome: gut microbiome; material: fecal sample | place: Denmark | collected 2008 | reverse complement strand
CCAATCGGGTTGCGTTCGCCGTCCGATAAGATAATCATAGAATGCACACACTCAGCATCAAGTCGGATAGTAATACAAAAAAAGGCATGGCTCAATAAAAGCCATGCCTTTTTTTGTGCGTTATTGTTCTCTCCACACCCTCCGCTTTAACCACATTTGTAGTATAGGATCGCTTATTGCCAGAGTTTTTGGAGCAACAGTTGTAATAATATCCTTTTCAGTAAGCGACTTCTTCAGTCGGGTGATGTTGGCAGCAGTTCCGAGTTGGTATTTCTTTAGAACAGCAGATTGCGTGAATCCCGTGTTAACGCCATTGGCAATGGCATGAAGGAAGTTCATTTGATATGAAGACATATCTTCTGTCTGTTGTATAAAGAGCGGCTCACAAGCATCAAGAAGTCGGTCTATAGCATTCTGCAGGTCGGTCTCAGTCGCTGTATCATCAGTATGAAGCCACACAAGCCATGCGAGCTGTTGCACATAAGAAGAGTAGCGGTCTGTGACACGGCATATCGACTGCGCCAGTTGCTCTGGGATATGCTTGCCAGTAACCTCAAAACGCTGGCATATAAACTCTGTCCAATCGGCCTCGCTTATCTTGCCCAGATAGAACAAGTCGCCAAAGCGATAGAAAGGATAACTGCTGTTTTGGAACATTCGCTCCATCATGTGTTTCTTGCTGCCATACAAGCAATAGCTTACATGCGACTGCAACTGCCATACGCCACGCAACTTTTTCTGGAATGTCAGCGAATCGGGGTATTCTCCTATTTGCTGGAACTCGTCTATGCACACCACTATTCTATAACCCTTCTCCTGTGCTATCAGCTCCGGCAGACGCAACACCTCCTCGGTTGTGTTGTTGCTGGCATTGTACTCAAGCGATACAGAGAAATCATTGTAAGGATCCATGCCGAAACTAATCTTAGGAACAAAACGGCTAAGAAACACCTTGGCGTTCTCCATCCATTCCTCCCATTTGGAGGAAGTAGCACGTACAACAGCTGTGGCAAACGCATTTATGAAGTCGGCTTCCGAACGTGTACCAAAAGCATCTATACGCGCAATACGAATATCATCGCTACCAACAAGCGAGCACACGCGGTCGACAAGCGAAGTCTTACCCATACGACGCGGAGAAATAAGTATGGTGTTCACTCCGTAAGTGAAATTGGCTTTAAGACGGTCGGTCTCTATACGGCGATCGGTGAAAGTGTCGCCTTCTACACGTACGCCAAAGACAAAGGGAGATTCGAATTTATTTGCCATAAAAAAAATTTGCATTAACTGTTAGATAATGCAAATTTACACAATTTATTCGTTTTAAACAAGGTTGTTTAAAACAACCTTGTTTAAAACTGTATTTAATCATTGCTTTGCTGTATATTGTCAGCAATGAAACGGGTGATAGTCAGAGTTTTATTTCTTCACGAACTTTCTTGCTCCGAGGTCGGTCTTCACGATGTAGAGGCCGGCAGGAACGTTGCTCAGGCTGAGCGCTGTGCTTTCAGCAGAAGCCTTCGCTGTGGCTACGGTCTTGCCTGCGACATCGCTTACGAGAACAGTCTCGCCGGCGTGTGTGCCGCTAACGGTGAGAAGATCGCCGTCGAGACGAGCGTCAAAGGCTACAGAGCCGTCAGAGGTGAGAGCTACGGATGTCTCAGAACCCTTCACGTTTGCCCATGCCACGAGGTTGAGACCTACACCCTTGTACTCGGCGTCGAGAGCGTCAACCGGACAGTAAGAACCGTCGGGAACGAAGGTAGAAGTCTCGGGAACGGCTGTAGGCTGAACGTAGAGCGTTGTAACCTTGCTGCGGTGAGTGAATCCGCCGAAGCCAACTTCTGTGCGTGAGAGGTTAGCATCAGGCTCGTCGAACCAGAGTCCGTCAGAGAATTCGAATGCAACGTAGAACGGTCCGTCGGCAACGATAGGCTTGTCGAACTGTATGCCGCGCATCTCAGCCTCAGAGAGTCCGAGTGTGCCGAAGAGTTCCTTCATTGTAGAGGTGTAACGTCCGAACTCCTTCGAAGTGTCGGGCTTGCCGTCTTTCTCGCCGTAGAGCACGATGCTAACGGGCTCGTTAGCCTGATCGTTATAGTAGCGGCTTGCCAGGTTGTAGTAGCAGAGATAGAGCGTGACGCTCGTCACGGCGTACTCGTTTCCTGCCGGAAGGTCGAAGCGCTCGGCGAAGTGCTTGTAGTAATGGTTAGCGCCCGTCACCCAGTCGCACGATGCTGTAGCGAACGAGGGCACCTTACTGCGTGTCCAGAGCTGGTCTTCGTTGGGGTTAGAAACGCCTATCGGCAGCTGTGCTTTCTCGCCTCTTACAAGCTCTACGCTCACCTTCTCGGATGTAGAGCTTTCGCCGCGCTCGTTGGTTACGGTGAGCTTCACATTGTAGTCGCCGTCCTGTGGGAACATGAATGTCGGGTTAGGCTCGGTAGAAGTCTCGGGCTGCGCGCCAGGCACCTCCCAAAGATAAGTGTCGGCGTCGGTGCTCTGGTTCACCATCTGCACCTTAGAGCCTTCGAAGGTGATGAGCTTGCTGTTCATAAGGTCGAAATAACCGTTGAAGGAGAACACGGCTCTCGGCTTAGCCTTAGCCTCGGGCGATGTAACTGTAAAGAGGTCGATGCACGCCTCGCCGGCGTATGTGTCCTCGCCGCCGAGTGCGAACGAGAAGCAGTAGTCGCCGTCTTCCTCAGGCGTATACTTCACGGTGTGCTTTGTCCATGCCTCGTTGGTGTAGCGCGGGAGCGTGAGCAGCGGTGTATGGAACTCGGAGTCCTGATCGTCGCCTACGGTGAAGCTGAAGTCGCTGGCGTGTCCGTAGTCGAGGTTGCCCGGCATGTAGAGGTAGAACGACGCGGTGTACTCTACGCCTGCCTGCATGTGGAAGTAAGGCGTATAGATGCGGTCGTCGCGCTGCACGCGGCTCTCGGGTGCTATGAGATAGTAGGAGCCGTCGGCAGCCTTGAGGTCGTCGGTGTTGGCTGTGATGAACGTAGACGTACCCGTTGCGAGCCATCCCTTCGGCACGTATGTGGTGCCGTCGTAGTCCTTATTCTCGTTGTCGAACGACTGCGAGTAAGGCAGTTCGCAAACCACCTTGTCTGGGTCGCCGGGGTCGACAGTGCTGCCGCCCGGCTCGTCGCCCGTAACCTCAAAGTCGTCGAGTGCTACGTAGCCCGAGTTGTAGAGCTGACTGGTTATGTTTATCGCGAAAGCATATTCGCCGTCGGCTTCGGGGGTGAAGGTGTATGTCTGCTGTGTCCACTCGCTGAGAACGGTCTTGCCGGTCTCGCCTACGAGCGTTGTTGCAGCCTCGCGTGTCTGGTCGCTGCCCACGTAGAGCGCCACGTTATTGTTGTAGACAGCAGGAGCCACGCCGCCCGGCATGTGCAGCCAGTAGCTCACGGTGTATGCTACGCCTGCCTTCAGCGTCAGCTTGCGTGTGTATACCCAGCTGTCGCGTCCCATGCTCGATGATGCCATCGTGCCGAGCACGTACGAACCGGAGTGGTTGCCCGATCCGAGATACGCTCCCTCGTAGCGCTTAACGGGAACGGCTGAGGCGTCGCCGAGCCATCCGTCGGGCAATGTTCCGCCTGCGCTGAACGTTGTCTCGTCGTCGAAGGTTTCAAGATAGGAGAACTCCTTTGCTTGTGTGGATGTTGCAAACAATCCGAAGAACAATGCAACTGCTGCTTGTCGTGTAAATATTTCCATACGCAACTTACTTTTTGTTAATGATTTATTACTCTCTGCTTACAAAAGTAGTGGTATTATGGGATTTGAGATTAACAAACTGCGTTAATAAATATTAATCACACGATTTTTAATAGATAACGATGCAAATAGTAGGAGGCTACGGCATTAGCTTTTTACTTTTTTACTTTTAAAACATGCAAATATCAGCCAAGCAGATGCGCTATTTCTTGCGAATAAGCGTCAGTCCGTCACGCATTGGCAGTATGAGTTGCTCCACGCGTTCGTCGGCAGCCACATAGTCGTTGAAGCGGCGTATGCCAAGCGTCTGCTGGTCATGGTCGTAGGCTGGGTCGGTGACGTGTCCGTCCCAAAGCGTGTTGTCGGCGAGTATGAATCCGCCGGGTCGCAGCAGCGCGAGCACCATCTCGTATGTCTCCACATACGTGCGCTTGTCGCCGTCGACGAACGCCATGTCGAACGTCACGCCCAGCTCGGGCGCCTTCTCGTTGGCGTCGCCGATGATGAAGCTTATCTTGTCGGCGTAGGGCGAGCCTTCTATCCACGGGCGGGTGAAGTCTTCCATTTCATCGTTTATCTCGAACGTGTAGAGATGCGCGCCTTCGGGCAGACCCTCGGCGAGGCAGAGAGCGCTGTAGCCCGAGAACGTACCCACTTCGAGCACGTTCTGCGGCTGCACCATCTCGACGAGCATCTTTAGCAGTCGGCCCTGAAGGTGTCCCGACGCCATGCGTCCGTGTATGGTGTGGATGTTTGTGGCACGATAGAGGCGATAGAGATAGTCGCCCTCGGTAGAGGTGTGTTCGCGTACGTATTTGTCGAGTTCTTCTGTCATTTTTTCGTTGTTGTCTGCTATGTTGGTGTGTCAGAACTAAATATTTAACTGTAGGAATGCCGTAGCCTCCTACTCTTCCTTCATCGGGTCGCGCTCTGCGGTCCAGTCGAGCAGCGCTTCGAGAGCCAGTCGGTAGGAGTTCATGCCGAAGCCGCTTATCACGCCGAGGCACGCCGCTGCCATCATCGACTTGTGGCGGAACTCCTCGCGCTTATGCACGTTGCTGATGTGCACCTCGATGACCGGTGCGCTTATGGAGCGGATGCAGTCGAGCAGCGCCACTGAGGTGTGTGTGTATGCGCCGGCGTTGAGGATGATGCCGTCCGACTCGAAGCCTGCTTCCTGCAGCTTGTCGATGAGCACGCCCTCGATGTTGCTCTGATAGTAGTCGATATCCACGTCGGGATACTGACGGCAGAGCTGGTTGAGATACTGTTCGAAAGAGGTGTTGCCGTAGATGCTCGGCTCGCGTGTGCCAAGCATGTTGAGGTTCGGTCCGTTGATGATTGTTATTTTCATATAGGAATTTTTTGAGTTTTGAGTTTTGAATTGTGAGTTTTGAATTGTGCGCTTCGCGCATTTTGAATTTTGAATTTTGAGTTTTGAGTTGTTGTGTTGAGAGTCGCGAATTCATAATTCAAAATTGAATAATTCTTTATCGGCGCAGCCGACAATTCAAAACTCAAAACTCAAAATTCAAAACTCATTACCATCCCGACGTTGCGCCGCCGCCTCCCGTCGATCCGCCACCGAAGTTTCCGCCGAAGCTGCCTCCACCGTAGCCACCGCCGCGTCGTCCCATGCCGCCGAGCATTGCGCCGGTTATGAAGGCGGCAGCGTTGCCCGAGTCGTCGATGTTCTCGTCGTGTGTGAAGGTATGTCCGCAGTGGGGACAGAGGAATGTGGAGCGGCGCACGCGGCGTCCGTTAGTGAGTCGGAGCGTCTGGCGAGCCACGCACTTCACGCCCTTGTGGCGGCACTTCGGGCAGCGCTGCTTCTCGCCGAGCAGTGCGATGAAGAAGATTGCCAAGCCCACCATCACCGCCACCGCGATAAGCGCCCCAAGCATGCCGTCGTCGTCAGCAGGTTCGGGCTTCATCGTGCCGTCGAGCACCTGCGCCGCAGCACTCACGCCGTCTACCATGCCGCCGTCCCAGTCGCCCGCCTTGAAGCGCGGCACCATGCGCTGCATCTGTATGCGCTTCGACATAGCGTCGGTCATGGTGCCCTCCAAGCCGTAGCCCACGGTGAAGCGCACCTTGCGCTGGTCGGCAACGAAGAGAATGAGCAGTCCGTTGTCGCTCTTCTTCTTGCCTATGCCCCACTGGCGGAACAGCTCGTGAGCGAAGTTGAAGATGTCAGCCTCGCCAATGCTGGGCAGCATCACCACAGCCGTCTCAATGCCCGTGCTGGCTTCGAGCCGTCCGAGCACAGCGTTGATGGTGTCGCGTGCCGGGGCAGAGAGAATGTGCGACGGGTCGGAAACATACTGGCGCACGTCGCTAAGACGCACGTTGGGCACGTCCTGCAGCGTGTATTGCTTCGCCTCGCCCGCCGCAAACGTCAGCGTTGCGACGAGAGAGAGAATCAGTAGGCTTATGACTCGTGTTATTTTCATATTATTATTAACCCGTTTACATGTTGACTTGTCAACTCGTCAACTTAAAAAGATGTAATCTCCTTGTCAACTCGTCAACTATTAAAACCTAAAACTCCACCTTCGGAGCCTTCTCTGCACCAGCCTCAGCCTCGAAGTAGTTGCGCTTCTCGAAGCCGAACATCGAAGCGATGATGTTGCGCGGGAAGCGGCGGAGCGATGTGTTATACTCCTTTGCAGAGTCGTTGAAGTCCTTACGAGCCACGTTGATGCGGTTCTCGGTACCTTCGAGCTGCGACTGCAGTTCGAGGAAGTTCTGGTTAGCCTTCAGGTCGGGATAGTTCTCCGTGATGGCAAGCAGCTTGCCGAGCGCCGTTGTCACGTCGCCCTGCGCCTTCTGATAAGCCGCGAGCTGCTGCGGAGTGCAGTTAGACGGGTCTATCTTCACCTGCGTAGCCTGCGAGCGTGCCGCCATAACCGCCTCAAGAGTCTGACTCTCGTGCTTAGCGTATCCCTTCACGGTGTTCACGAGGTTAGGGATAAGGTCGCTGCGACGCTGATACTGCGTCTCTACGTTAGCCCACTGGTTGCTTACGTTCTCGTCCATTCCTACAAGTCCGTTATACGATAATATGCCCCAAAGAGCTACTAACACTATCACCACGATGGTGATGATCAATCCTTTGTTCTTCTTCATAAATTATAATGTTGTTAATGGTGTGTGTGGTGTGGTGAGGTGGTGAGATGGTGAGATGGTGAGGTGGTGAGATGGTGAGATTTGTAATTCAACATTCAAAAACTCCCCACCAATTAATAATTAAAAATTAATAATTAATAATTACTCAGATTTGTCCTGCTTCCACTTGTCTTACTATTCGCTCCGTGTATCGGTCTACGCCGTTCGGGTCGTACTTCTTCATGAGCGAAGCTCCGAAGAGCGCAGCGAACGCCTGGTAGAAGCCTGCACGTATCGGACCGAGGAACGCCTGCACCAGCTGATACGACGACGAGTCGCACTCGCGGTAGACCAGTTTGATGAGCAGTTTGCCCTGCGAGTAGGTGAGTTTCTTCATTCGCGGCGTGTACTCGGCTCTGATGTCTCGTTCCACACGCTTCAGATGCTCGTCCTTCGCCTTCTTGTTAGGCAGCGTCTGCAGAAAGTCGTACGTCTCGATGATGATGTGGTTCACCTCCTTCGCTATCGGCAGCACCTTCTTCACGTTAGCCACAAGGCGGTTGTAAGCCTGGCGCTGCTTGTCGTTCTTGAAAACCAGTTGCGGGTAGACCGCGAGCGGATTCAGCTCTACATACTGTATGCTGTCGCCCTCGTACAGAGCCTTGCCCACCTTCACGAGCGGCACGAAGGCAGGCAAATCGGTGCCGTCGCCGCCGTCGGTCTCGCCGGAAACATCCAAACCTGCCTGCGCCATCAGCGCAAGATGGCAGAAGATGAATATAATAAGTAGTGATATCCTCTGTTTCATATACGACAAAAGTACATAGAAAAATCCAAATAAATAAAATTATGACTCACTTTTAAGCTATTTTTCAGTACCTTTGCATCTTATAGGCATATAAATTAATGTGTAAATTTTAATCTCTTATGATACACAACACAACTCTTTCGAGATTTTTCTACCTCTTATTGGTCTGCTTCGCTATGCTCACTCCGTCTGCTGCGCAGGCGCAAGACGTGGTTATAGAATGCGATTCTGCCACTATTCTGCCGCCCGACACAGAGGCTGTGGCATCGGGTTGCGACGCCGACACTATGTTCAGCGTGGGCACAGTCCCCACAACGGCTGAGATAATGCCGCGCCGCGAGTATGTCACCATTACCGAATACAACGACCCTACCCACCGTGTGCGCCCTGCCGAATGGATTGTGCCCGGCGTGGCTGCCGTTGGCGGCGCCCTCTGCGTGAAGACAGCGTGGGGCAAGCAGTTTCGCAAGTGGTCGCAGGAGAAGCTCTCTGACGAGAAAAGCAAGAAGGTGAGCGTAGACGACTATCTGCGGTTTGCGCCCGCAGCGGCGGTCTACGCCTTGGATGTCTGCGGCGTGAAGGCGCAGCACAGCTTTCTCGACCGCACCATAATGCTCGGCATGTCGGCTGTTACGATGGTTGCCGTCACAAAGGCGGCGAAGCTGGCGTTCAAGGAGCATCGTCCTGACGGCACCGACGACGACGCCTTCCCGTCTGGTCACAGCGCCATCTCGTTCATGTGCGCCGAGTTTCTCTGGCAGGAGTATCGCGCCTCGAAGCCGTGGATAGGCTATACGGGCTATGCGCTGGCAGCCGGCGTGGCTTATCTGCGCATCCACAACAACCGCCACTGGGTGAACGATGTAGTGGTTGGTGCGGCTGTGGGCATGCTCTCCACGAAGTTCGCCTACTGGCTCTATCCGAAGCTCTTCAAGGAGCACAAGCGTGGCATGAAGAAAGCCGTGGCTTTCGGCGCTCCGTTCTATAACGGCAAAGAGGCGGGCGTGAACTTCGCGCTCATGTTCTAAAACTTTAATAATAACAATAAGATAAACAAATAAAAAACTCAGAACACATGGCTCAGAAAAAGAACGACGACGGACTTACGCCGATGATGCGACAGTTCTATACGTTTAAGAAAGAACACCCAGACGCATTGTTGCTGTTCCGCTGCGGCGACTTCTACGAGACATACGCCGACGACGCCGTGGAGGCGTCGAAGATACTCGGCATAACGCTGACGCGACGCTCCAACGGCAAGAACCCGAGCGCTGCGACGTGCGAGATGGCGGGCTTTCCGTACCACGCTCTCGACACTTATCTGCCCAAACTGATACGTGCCGGAAAGCGTGTGGCGATATGCGACCAGCTCGAAGACCCGAAGCTCACGAAGACGCTCGTGAAGCGTGGCATAACCGAGCTGGTTACGCCGGGCGTGGCTATGGACGACACCGTGCTCAACTACAAGGAGAACAACTTCCTGGCGGCGGTGTGCATGGCTAAGACGGCGTGCGGCGTGGCGTTCCTCGACATCTCTACGGGCGAGTTCCTCACGGGTGAGGGCACGTTCGACTACGTTGAGAAACTTCTGAGCAGCATTCAGCCTAAAGAGGTGCTCTACGACCGACAGCTGAAGCGCGAGTTTGAGGAGCGCTTCGGCTCGAAGTGGTGCGTGTTCGAGCTCGACGACTGGATGCTTACCGAGCAGAGTTCAAGACAGAAACTGCTCTCCCACTTCGGCACCACAACGCTGAAGGGCTTCGGCGTAGACCATCTGCACCTGGGCGTGACGGCGGCTGGAGCCATCCTGCAGTATCTTGAGATGACACAGCACACGCAGATCGGTCATATCACGTCGCTCGCTCGCATCGACGCCGACCGCTATGTGCGCCTCGACCGTTTCACCATCCACTCGCTGGAGCTGCTGCAGTCGATGCAGGACGACGGCGTGTCGCTGCTCTCCGTCATCGACCGCACCTGCACGCCGATGGGCGGACGTCTGCTGCGCCGCTGGACGATATTCCCGCTGCGCGACGTGGCTTCTATCAACAAGCGCCTCGACGTGGTGGACACGTTCTTCCGCAAACCCGACTTCCGACAGACTGTAGACGAGCATCTGCACCGCATTGGCGACATAGAGCGTATCATATCGAAGGTAGCTGTGGGCAGAGTGTCGCCCAGAGAGGTGGTGCAACTGAAGTACGCTCTCGGTGCGCTGAAGCCTATCAAGGCGGCGTGCCTCACCAACGACAACGCCGAGATACATTCCATCGGCGACCAGATTAACCTCTGCGAGGCGCTGTACGAGCGCATCGACCGCGAACTGCAGCAGGATCCGCCGCAGCTTGTGGCTAAGGGCGGCGTGATTGCTGCGGGCTTCTCGCCTGAGCTTGACGAGCTGCGCTCCATCTCGCGCGGCGGTCGCGACTATCTGCTGAAGATTCAGGAGGAGGAGGCGCAGAAGACCGGCATACAGTCGCTGAAGGTGGGCTACAACAACGTGTTCGGCTACTATCTTGAGGTGCGCAACACGTATAAGGACCAGGTGCCGCAGGAGTGGATACGCAAGCAGACGCTTGCCAACGCCGAGCGCTACATCACCGAGGAACTGAAGCAGTACGAGCAGAAGATTATGGGTGCCGACGAGCAGATTCTGGTGCTCGAGACCCGTCTCTTCACCGAGCTTGTCACCGATATGCAGGCGTACATACCGCAGATTCAGGCCGACGCCAACATCGTGGCGCGTCTCGACTGTCTGCTCTCGTTCGCAAAGACTGCCGAGGAGCACCGCTACGTGCGCCCGGTGGTTGAGGACGACAACGTGCTCGAGATACGCGCCGGACGCCACCCCGTCATCGAGACGCAGCTGCCGCTTGGCGAGGAGTACGTGCCCAACGACATCGAGCTCGACACCGAGCAGCAGCAGATAATGATAATCACCGGTCCGAACATGGCTGGTAAGTCGGCGCTGCTGCGCCAGACGGCGCTCATCACGCTCATGGCGCAGATGGGCTGCTTCGTGCCTGCCGACTCGGCTCATGTGGGTGTCGTCGACAAGATATTCACCCGTGTCGGAGCGTCTGACAACATATCGCTCGGCGAGTCGACCTTCATGGTCGAGATGACCGAAGCGTCTAATATCCTTAACAACGTGACGCCGCGTTCGCTCGTGCTCTTCGACGAGCTGGGCCGCGGCACGTCTACCTACGACGGCATCTCCATCGCCTGGGCTATCGTGGAGTATCTTCACCAGAACCCGAAGGCGCAGGCGCGCACGCTCTTCGCCACTCACTATCACGAGCTGAACGAGATGGAGAAGAACTTCAAGCGCATAAAGAACTACAACGTGTCGGTGAAGGAGCTTGACGGCAAGGTTATCTTCCTGCGCAAGCTGATGCGCGGCGGATCGGAGCACTCGTTCGGTATTCATGTGGCTGAAATAGCGGGTATGCCGCGCTCGGTAGTGAAGCGTGCCGAGCACATCCTGAAGCAGCTCGAGGCCGACAACGCCAGTGTAGGCGTAGAGTCTCACAAGATTGTCGGTCAGCAGAACAGCAACGGCATGCAGCTCTCGCTCTTCCAGCTCGACGACCCCGTGCTCTGCCAGATTCGCGACGAGATTATCGGTCTCGACATCAACAACCTCACACCGGTAGAAGCGCTCAACAAACTGTTCGAGATAAAGAAGATAGTGACGGGGCGCAGCTGAGTATAGCTTTGTTTTCTTTAGGGGGTGCACTTCTTAGGGGGTGCACTTCTTAGGGGGTGCACTTGTCTCAAGTGCACCAACCAAGATAAAACTGCACCAAGCAAGCTAAAACTGAACCAACCAAGCTAAAACTGAACCAACCAAGCTAAAACTGAACAGCTACGACGAAAACTGAAAGTAAGCAGTGCATAGCGGAAAGATAAGACCTGTAGCTTGGTCGGTGCACTTCTTAGGGGGTGCACTTGTCTCAAGTGCACCAACCGAGATAAAACAGAATAGCTACGACGGAAACTGAAAGTAAGCAGTGCATAGCGGAAAGATAAGACCAGTAGCTTGGTCGGTGCACTTGAGACAAGTGCACCCCCTAAATAAAGCCTTTCTACATAAACCTCACGAAAAGTCATCGTCACCCGGACGCAATCCAATCAGACGGCGAACGGAATCCAATCAGACGGCGGACGGAATCCGATCGGATTGCGTTCGGGTAACGGTGATAAAAGCTTAGGTAGTGTAAACAGATCCGTGACACATAGTTCTGTTTACACTGCCGCAGAGGGTGCGACATTGTTAATATACTGCGCACAACCGCTGCAAATTCTCCTCAAAACTATCCTTGTCTATGGCGCCGTTCTTCAGCGCCGAACGATAGTTGTATATGGTCTGCGGCGAATAGGACAGTATGCCGGCTATCACCGAACTCTCGGTGACGCCGAGCCTTATAAGGGCTGCCACACGCAGGCTGGGCGTCAGCTCGTTGTTCTCCTTCAGCTCTACCTGCGCCTCGGGCGTGAGCAGCGTGTTCAGCTCCGTGACGAACGTGGGATAGAGCGAGAGAAAGATGCTGTCGAACTGCGAGAAGAAGGTCTGGTTCTCCTCGGCGGTGCGCTTCGACGAGGAGAGAATGCTCAGCAACTCCTTCTGCTGGTTGGCCTTTATCTTGCGTATCACCATCTTGCGCTGACTCTCCAGCTTCTCTATATACAGATAGCACAGACTGATGTAGGCTTTCGCCATATACTCGCGCTTGGCGTTGGTCTGCTCAAGCTCGTCGTTCAATTTCTCAAGTTCGTCGTTTGCCTCCTTCTGCTTCTTATTGGTAGCGCTCAGCTGTTCGGTCTGAGCCGTCAGGTTTTTCTCGTTCTGCTGCATCAAGTTGTTTTTACGTTTGATGCGCATCGTCTCTACAACTATCACCACCAACAGCACTATAACGGATAACATAAGTACGATGTGCCACTTGCCTGCGTTTTCCAGCGCATGGTTGTAGGCAGAGAGTATGGTGTGCAGGTTGGAGTAAAGATCTATGCTTCGTAGTCGGCTGCTGAACACGTTAGCGTCGTTCAGCGAGACGTTGATATACCGTTGTGCTTTGCGCACATCGTGCTTGTATAGCCTCAGAGCCACCTCCTGCAACGCCCTGCCCTCGTTGGTTGCCGACATCACGTCGCTGATGGCAGCAAGCAGCAGGTAGCGCTCCTGCAGCTCCGGCTGATGGTGTCTGCCGTAGACCTTCGCCAGAATGAATGCCGACTTGCCGTACAGCCAACTGTAGGGCTTCAACTGCGACATGGCTTTGCTCAGGCACGCCTCTATATCCTTGACGCCGCCGTTGGAATAGGCGAGCTGCACACCCTTCATATAGTAATACTGCGCGTCTTTCTGCTGACTATACAGCAGGGCGTTGTCCATATACTTATGGAAGAGCCGGTCGTAGCGCGGACCGTACTCGGTGTCGTGGGTCGAGAGTTTCAGATTGAAGTAGAGCGCACATTGTGCACAGTTGTAAAGGTAGTTGAGTCGGCGGTCGGTTGGCGGCACCTCGATATTGTCGAGTATCTCCTTCGCCTCTATGTAGAAGCTGCGTGAGACGAGCAGACGCGCCTTTATAATCTGAAACTTCTTGTAACAATTCGAATCGTTGGCGTGCCTTGTCAGGTTGATACCCTTCTGCGTGTACACCATAGCCGAGTCGTAGATGTACGGAGAGTATTCGTTCACCAGTCGCTCGTATATCTGCAACTTGGCTTCCTTGTCGGTGACGTATGCAGAGCCAAGTTTTATCTGCTCTATCTTCTTATCCTTCTGGACATAATAATCCGTACGATGAGCTATTACAGAATCCAAACGTTCGTACAGCTCATCGTTGTCAGCGTGCAAACAGAGAGTTTGTTTTAGTACGGGGGGGGGAAAAAATTTTAACTACTCCAAAGGCTTGCGCGCAAAAAGTTATCACTAAAAATAATAGTTTCATAGCGTTTGTTTCAGTATTGGGGGAATTAACTGCTACAAAGTTATGTAATTTCTTCTTATTTTAAATAAGAATATAGAGAAAATTTTTTTGTACTATTGTATTTAATGTCTACTATTGGTCTTTTTACGAACAGCACAAACAGCTGATTGTTCGACAGATACGCTTCTTGCCATTATAAAAATCTACCTAAAGACTACCATACGGCTACCAAGCGCGCAGTTGCTCGGAAAAGCTTGATAATTTTGCACCCAGAAACAGATTATTACCCAAATAAAAAGATTTTAGGACAACGATTTTCAGTAAAAAGATTTTTCAGAATAAATGCAATTTTTAGTAATTCTAACATAATTATGAAGTATCTTAAGTCATTGACATTAAAAATGTGTGTCATTGCAGCTGCCCTCTTGTTGGCATCGCCTGCAGTGGCTGTAAACTCGAATGGAAGGGGTACTAAAGTAAAGACTGTATATCAGGATACAGACCCTTCAGCTACTAATTATCTTAAAAATCGTAGAGCCCTCGTAGGCCCGGGATGTACCGTGAACAGCGTCGGCGCTGGTGTGTCGGTTGCTTCAGGTTTGAAAGATCTTCAGAACTTGTGCAACGACGACCTCGACGACTATGTTTCATTCTCTTCAGCCGTAGAAGCTGTAGTAGCAGGAAGTCCGATTGTCAGCATTATTGACAAAAAGAACTATTACGCTGCTGGCACAGAGGCTGGCTTTACATTCTGTGATGGCGACGCCAGTGTGTTGAAACTCGATTTGGCTGGGTTCTACAAGATACAGTTCCTTAAGGACGGCGTACCCGTTGGCGACCTTCAGACCATCAGTCAGGGCAATAATATCACCGGACTCAATCTGTCTCTTGTTTCTATCCCTACCGCCAAAGGCATGATGAACAAGTCGTACGTAGCAACTGCTCCGGGCGAGTTCAACGAAATTAAGCTCGTTCAGTTCGGTGTTGATTTGGAGGTTCTTAAGACTATCAAGATTAAGTATGCTTTCGTAGGCAAGGCAAGCGAGTATACTATCACCAATAATGCGGAGAACGGCATCGCGAAGTATGCAAAGGATTATAACCGTGGAAATATCACGCTGAACGCAAAAGAGAATCTTGTAGATGCAGACCTTTCCAACCATGTTCCTGCAGCTGTTTCTCTGATTCCGATAGCAGTGGATGTAGAAGCTATTCCGTCTGATGGTCAGGAGGTATTCCCTGCTGGCACTGAGATTGGTTTCAAATACAATGTAGCAGATTTGGCAAGCCTCGGCGTTGGTAAGCATACAACGATCACTTTATACAGCAAGGATAAGAAAGGCATATTGAATAAGAATATAGAAACAGAAAGCTTCACCGTAAGCGTAGATGTTCTTTCGCTTGGTGTTATCTCAGGAAAGAAAGAAGCCGAAGTTGTGATAAAGTCAACAAAGCCTTTCTCAAAGGCTGAATTGTTCTTCGGCGGTTTGGATGTAAAATTGGGTATAACAAACGTGTACTACGCCTTTGTGCGCATGGCTCCCGATTTGGCTACCCACCACTGCCCTATCGAGGCAACAGCAAGCCACAACGTATGCGGATGCGAGAACGAGTATCAGCTGCAGCACAGCAACAAGGTGAGCAACATCACATGGAGCATTGTCTCGCAGCCTGCCGACTCTAACATTTCGCTCAATGAACAGACTGGCAAGGTGACCAACATCTACGTGCCGGGCGACTATACGTTCATGGCTACAGCAGCAGACGGTTGCACCGAGACAACAACAATACACTACGCACCCTACTATAACTCTGCCGACCACGGCGTAACGCTGCTCGTAAACAACAAGAACGAAGCGGACAAGTACGCTCTGAGCGACAATAAGGGCGGTTCTCTGATTCAGATATTCGGTGGCACACAGAATGCTAACGCAATTCTCACATCATCTCTGACCGACTTCGCCTATACAAATCCAGGCGTTGAAATAGCAACCAATATGGGCATCGTCGGCGTAAAATCGGTAGACGGCTCTAATCTTGCAAAGAACGTCGCTACAGACCACGCAATGAAGGTGGGCTTCGTAGTTTCTTCTAAAGCTACCGGACTCTCTGCTGATGCTCTTAAGTTGTACAACATACAGCTTCTGAAGAATGGCAAAAAGGTATATGGCGACGCAACAACCCACTGGAATGGTATCTCGGCTGGTCTCATCGGTTCTGAAAAGACAGAGAAGGGACGCTTGAGCATCGACGTGCCGGCTGGCACCGACTTCGACGAAATCGTACTCTACAGCAGCGGACTGCTCGGCGTAGACCTCGATAAGCTCAACGTCTACTATGCTTATGTGAGCGACGAGACAATGGAGAACGCTGCAAACAACGCTCTCTACGGCGCAGAGGTTGTGTCTGTAGACAATACCGACGCCTCTATAGACCTCGCAAATACAAACTTTGTAAATATCGTTTCGATAGGCAGCGGCTTGACCAATATTAGCAACCTCATCGACAACGACATGAACACATACATGACGTTCCCGCTCGGAGTGGAATTGAATGGTGCTGCCGTTATGGTGAACGTCGGCAAGATAGTAAACCAGCAACAGAACGCTGGCAAGGCTACAGAGGAGGAACAGAGCAAGCAGGGACAGAAGATTGTATTGGCAACCAACCAGCTCACACTCGGACTGGGCGTAGACCTTATAAAGGTGCTCAAGGTTACAACATATCTCGACGATGCAGAGGAGCCGCAGGAGGAACTGACCGACTGGAAGGTGCTCGGCGCTGATGTAATAGGAACTGGAGGAAAGGGCTACGTTTCGCTCGTAACAACAAAGCCTTTCAATAAGCTGAAGATTGAGCAGGTTAAACCAGTATCTGTGGCTAACACCTTGCAGATTGGCGGCATCGCTCTCACAAGCAACATCAACGAGGACGGCACATCAACCGACTGCCCAGAGGAGTTCCTCGTACTCGATGAGGACGAAACACTCGACGACAACCGCTCTCTCACCAAAGCAACAATGGTATTCCACCGCACATTCACTACTGGCAAGTGGAACTCGCTCATCCTGCCGGTTGATATGACTGCAGACCAGGTGAAGGCGGCATTCGGCGCAAAAGCTCAGATTGCAAGATTCAACCGTCTGGAGGACAAGTGGATATACTTCGATACGCAGGCTGAGAATAATCTTCTCAAGAACGTGCCGTACATAATCAAGCCGACAAAGGCGCCGACAGCTGTAAACAGAACATATAATGTAGGCGGCGAAAAGACAAAGCACATTGACGGTCTTGTATATACCGTGACCGGTATCGCATACGAAGGATTGCCAAGCCTTCAGCAGGAGGACAAAGAAAACACAAACGGCATGACGCACTACGGTTCGTACGAGAACCCTACTGTCGTTCCTGCCGACTCATACATACTGCATAACTCTGGAAAAATGGTTCACACAGCTGTAGAGCATCCAAGCATAAAGAGCTACCGCACATGGCTGCGCGAGACTACTCCGTCGGGTGAGACTCTGCAGATGCGTGTTGAACAGAATGACGGTCCGTCTACCGGCATCAAGGTGATTGAGGAGACTGCAAAGAACGCAAACGCCGTATACAACGTGAACGGCATGCGCATGAACAGCAGCAACACCAACAACCTGCCGAAGGGCGTCTACATCATCAACAACAAGAAAGTGGTTATCAAGTAAAAAAAAACGATAATTATGAAGAAGAAATATATAGCTCCTTCCATCGAAATCATAAACATGGAGCCGACAAGCATCATGGAAGTGTCTGGTTGGACTCCTTCAGGAGACAAGAAGAACGATGGTTTCGGCGTGACAGAGGAGGACAAAGACAATCCGTTCAAAGACGACGAATTCTAAACAAGGCAATATACTAATATAATATTGCATATAAATCATTTTGGTAAAATCTAATAGAAAATCAAGTTGAAAAGGGAGGCCTGGGAAGGTCTCCCTTTTTTATTGTCATTAGAGAGCGTGTTTGGTTAGCTCTGCCGCATTTAAAATGACAAGATGGGAGGATGATTGGTGTGAAGGCTTACAGACGGCTGCAGAGGCTGGGAGATAATTGTGAAGGCTGGGAGATGACTGCGAAGGCTGGTAGATGGCTGGTAGATAAAACTGCTATCTACCAGCCGTCAACCCACTACCACACAACGTGTTACACGCCTGCTGGGAGATATGGTAGATTTTTTTGCTACAAAACAAAAACGGAGGCTCTTTCGAGTCTCCGTTTAAGTTGTCCTAGGCGGATTCGAACCACCACAATTTTTCCTTTATCAGGATTGCTCAAGTAATCTTGTAGCAATAAAAACAAAAAAGGAGGCGATAAAGCCTCCTTAAACGTTGTCCTAGGCGGATTCGAACCACCACAAACAGAACCAAAACCTGTTGTGCTACCATTACACCATAGGACAATGCGACTGCAAAGATACGCATTTTTGTAAAAACAGCCAAACGAATCGGCTGTTTTTTTACATATATGGGGTAGAGCGAACGAGTCGCCCTACCCCACATTTTATATCGTTAACCGTTGTTTCGTAACGACTACTTCACTGTGATGAGGTAGTAATTCTTCTTGCCGCGCTGCACGAGCAGATACTTGCCGTCGATGAGGTCTTCGGCAGTAACCACCTGGTCGAACGCTCCGAGCTTCTCCTTGTTGAGCGATACGCCGCCGCCCTGCACGAGCTTGCGCATCTCGCCCTTAGAGTTGAAGATCTTCACGTCGTCGCGTGTGAAGAGGTCTACAGCGGGCTGTCCGAGCTGATCTTTCGGCAGCTGGAAGTGGGGCACGCCCTCGAAGATAGAGAGCAGCGTAGCCTCGTCGAACTTCTGGAGAGTCTCCTTTGTACCCTTTCCGAAGAGGATGTTAGAAGCCTCCTGAGCGGTCTCGAGGTCCTCGCGAGAGTGAACCATTGTTGTCACCTCCTCAGCCAGACGCTTCTGCAGAACGCGGCGTCCCGGGTCTTCGTTGTGCTCGGCTATGAGCGCGTCGATGGTTTCCTTATCGAGGTCGGTGAATATCTTGATGTACTTCTCAGCCTCTGCGTCGCTCACGTTGAGCCAGAACTGGTAGAAAGCATACGGAGTGGTGCGAGCCGGGTCGAGCCAGACGTTGCCGCTCTCGGTCTTGCCGAACTTCTTGCCGTCGCTCTTGGTGATGAGCGGGCATGTGAGGCAGTAACATTCTGCGTCGTTGCCGAGTGTGCGGTGGATAAGCTCTGTGCCGGTGGTCATGTTACCCCACTGGTCGTTGCCGCCGAGCTGCAGGCGTACGCCGTACTTCTGATACTGGTAGAGGAAGTCGTAGCCCTGGAGCAGCTGGTATGTGAACTCTGTGAACGAAAGACCGTCGCGAGCCTCGCCGTTGAGGCGCTTCTGCACGCTGTCCTTCGCCATCATGTAGTTGACGGTGATGTGCTTGCCCACTTCGCGAGCGAAGTCGAGGAAGGTGAAGTCCTTCATCCAGTCGTAGTTGTTGACGAGCTCAGCCTTGTTAGGCTCTGTGCCGTCGAAGTCGAGGAACTTAGACACCTGCTTCTTGATAGCCTCCTGGTTGTGGTAGAGGGTAGCAGCGTCGAGCAGGTTGCGCTCCTGGCTCTTGCCAGAGGGGTCGCCAATCATACCGGTAGCACCGCCTACGAGCAGGTAGGGCTTGTGACCGCAGCGCTGCAGATGGCGCAGCATCATGATGCCACAGAGGTGACCGATGTGGAGAGAGTCGGCTGTAGGGTCGGTGCCCAGATACGCAGACACCATGTTGGCATTGAGATACTCCTCAGTGCCGGGCATAATCTGCGCGAGCATACCGCGCCAGCGCAGTTCTTCAACGAAATTCTTTGTCATTATTGCTGTTGTTTTTTTTGATGATTGCTATTGCTTTAGGGAGCGCTTAAGCCGCCTTTTTGGGAGCGTTTAAGCCTTTCTAAGCCTCTTTAGGCCTCTCTAAGCCTTGGGGAGGACTATTTAACCTTGGAGGACTTATTATTAAGCCTTGGAGGACTTATTGCTGCTAACTAAGCCCTCCCCGACGGGGAGGGTTGGGATGGGCTTTTTAGGGCACGGGGTCGTAGCCTGAGCCTCCCCACGGGTTGCAGCGCAGGATGCGCCAGATGGCGAGCGCCATGCCCTTGAAGAAGCCGTGTTTCTGCAGCGCCTGGCGAGCATACTCTGAGCATGTCGGCGTGAAGCGGCAGGAGGGCGGCGTGTAGGGCGTGATGCAGACCTGGTAGAAGCGTATGGGTAGTATGGCGAGCCATACCAGTGCGCGAGAGATGTAATGGGCGCAGCGCGAGAACAAACGTGAGATTTTCATTACTGTTCTGCGTTTTCGGCTTCTTCTGCCATGTCCTTGCCAATCTTCTCTGCTATGCGCTGCAGCAGGTTTGCTGTCTTGTGCTCCACTTCCTCGTAGCTGCGCAGGTTGTGGTCGGTCCAGATGAAGCAGAGCGAGAGCGTCTTGAGCTGTTCTGCGGTCTGGAGGGTGTCGATGAGCACCTGCTTGTTGCGTCTATAGGCTTCGCGTACGAGTCGCTTCACAAGGTTGCGCTTCACGGCGCGCTTGAAGAAGCGCTTCGGCACACTCACCATCATCTGCGCGAGCGGTTCGTGTGCGTCGCCATCCTCGGTCATGAACACCACACACAGCGGAAAGGCAGACATCGACTTTGCTCCGCCTCCTTTGAAGAGGCGGTCGATGAGCTTCTTGCTGTTTATGCGCTCACTCTTTGGGAGCTGTTGTGATGATGTCATAAGGTGGTGTTATGGTGATATGGTGAGATGTTGTGGTGTTGAGATGGTGAGATTTGTCTATACCAATAAAAGGTAATGTCAACATTACAACACAACAACACCTCAACATTGAAAACTACTTGTTATTCTCAAGATAGTAGCGCAAGGCGCTTGTCATCGACGGGTGTTCCTTTGTAGGAGCCTCGAGGTCGAGTCGGTATCCGGCGTCGGTTACTGCCTTGGCTGTAGCCGGTCCGAATGTGGCGATGCGCACGTCGTTCTGCTCGAAGCTGGGGAAGTTCTTCGTGAACGCCTTGATGCCCGATGGGCTGAAGAAGACGAGCATGTTGCAGTCGAACTTGGCTGCTTCTTCCTCGGTGAAGTCGTTGCTCACGGTGCGGTACATGACGCACTCGGTGTGGTTGAGTTTCTTCGAGTCGAGCAGCTGCTTTACGTCGTCGTTGTGAACGCTGCTCATTGGCACGAGATACTTCTCGCCCTTGTGCTTCACCATTGTGGGGATGAGCGAGTCGAGCTTGCCGGTGTTGCCGAAGAACACCTTGCGCTTGCGATACTGCACATACTTCTGTATGTAGAGTGCGATTGTCTCTGTTACGCAGAAGTACTTCATGTCCTCGGGGATAGTGATTCGCATCTCCTTAGCGAGTTTGAAGTAGTTGTCGATAGCGTGGCGCGAGGTGAACACCACCGCTGTAAAATCGAGAAGACCTATCTTCTGCTGTCTGAATTCTTTTGGGCTGAGCCCTTCTACTTTGATGAACGGACGAAAGACGAGTTCCACGCCGAAGTCCTTTGCGATGTCGAAGTAAGGCGACTTTTCGCTTGACGGTTCAGGCTGTGATATCAGAATCTTCTTTATCATTTTTATATCTTGAAGCTTAAATATTTATCATTTTTCGGGGGTGTGGTCGCTTTTGTCTTAGAAATTCACTTTCAGGCAGTTGGCAATCATTGTCAGCGAGCCTATCAGCGCCGCGAGAGGTGCGAGTTCAAGCGTGCAAAAGTACAAAAAATTTTGCAGAAAACCGCCTCTGTGCCTAAAAAAGATGATGTACGACTTGTAAAGGGAGAGCAACTTGAAGAGTGCTATCACGAGGAATGTGCAGACGAGCGTGGTCTGTACCGGCATCTTGAAGTAAGCCTGGAGCATCACCACGGGGAAGAGGCATACGCCCTCCATTCCGAGGAAGAAGAGGTTTGACTTCATCCAGAACTCGTTGTTGCGCCTGTTGAAGAACACCCATCCCACGAGCCAGTAGAACAGCGTCTTGAGCGTCATGTAGGCGAAGACGGTGAGCGAGAATATGGCTATCACCTGGTAGTGGTCGACGACGAACGTGTCGGCGACGTATAGCTGCGTGTAGAAGAAGTAGACCAGACCCAGCAGCAGACACGTCTGCAGCACGAGGAAGAACTGGAAGCGCAGCTCCTCGGATGTCTCGGTTACGGCGGTCATGTTCTCGCTTACGGGCGGTCGGAAGAACTCCTTGGCCTGTCGCAGTATGAAGCGTCGCGACTTGGTGTATGCTATGAGCGCTATGCAGAAGCAGAAGATGAGCAGCAGTGTGATGATGTTGTCGCGCGCTATGGTGTAGGGCACGGGGTCGCCAGCCACGCCGATTCGTCCGCCGAAGAGGTCGGGGTTGAAGAACGGCTTGCCGGTGAAGTACGACTCGCGGTAGTATTGCGGCAGGTTGACGTCGCGCCACGAGTGTCCGCGTGTGTGTCCGGGCAGGTGCAGCGTGTCGGGCTGCTGACTCCATGTTATCTCCGACGGGCGTATGTGAGCCTGGATAGCGGAGTCCTGCTGTGCAGGCGTGGCGTCCTTGGGCAGCCATCTCAGCACTTCTGCCGGCGTGAGCTGGTGGTGCTGGGATACGGGCTTGGCGCCTACGGGCAGTCCGTCGGCGCCAAGAACTATCTCCTCTGTATGTATGGAGTCGGTTGTTATCATGTCAATATATTTCTATGTTGAGGTGTTGTTGTGGTGAATCACCATTCTTTAGATTCCGAATTCCTTGCGGATATCGTCTACGCGGTCGAGTTTCTCCCATGTGAAGAGCTCCACCTCCATCTCCTTTGTCTCGTGATAGCGCGATGTGAAGGTCTTCTTCACTACCTCGTTCTTGCGGCCCATGTGTCCGTAGGCAGCAGTCTCGCGATAGATAGGCTGGCGCAGCTTGAGATCCTTCTCGATTGCCTTCGGACGGAGGTCGAAGAGCTTCTCAATCTTCTTTGCAATCTCGCCGTCGCTCATCTGCACGCGGCTGCGTCCGTATGTGTTGACGTAGATGTTCACCGGCTCAGCGACGCCGATGGCGTAGCTCACCTGCACGAGCATCTCGTCGGCAACGCCTGCCGCTACCATGTTCTTTGCGATGTGGCGTGCTGCGTATGCTGCCGAACGGTCTACCTTAGAGGGGTCTTTGCCAGAGAAGGCTCCGCCGCCGTGTGCACCCTTGCCGCCGTATGTGTCGACGATAATCTTACGACCGGTGAGACCGGTGTCGCCGTGGGGACCTCCGATTACGAACTTGCCGGTCGGGTTGACAAAGTACTTGATGTCGTCGCCGAAGAGTGCGAGCACCTTCTCGCTGTGTATCTCTGCCTTGACGCGCGGCATGAGTATGTTGAGTACGTCGTCCTTGATCTTGGCGAGCATGCGCTCGTCGTCGGTGTCGAACTCGTCGTGCTGTGTAGACACTACGATGGTGTCGATGCGCTGCGGTATGCCTTCCTCCGAATACTCTACCGTAACCTGGCTCTTAGAGTCGGGGCGCAGGTATGTCATCTGCTTGCCCTCCTTGCGTATGTCGGCGAGCACGCGCATGATGAGCTGTGCGAGGTCGAGCGTTACGGGCATGTAGTTCTCGGTCTCGTTGGTGGCGTAGCCGAACATCATTCCCTGGTCGCCGGCGCCCTGGTCCTCTTCCTTTTCGCGGCTCACACCACGGTTGATGTCGTCCGACTGCTCGTGGATGGCTGTGAGCACACCGCATGAGTTGCCGTCGAACTGATAATCTGACTTGTTGTAGCCAATCTGGTTGATGGTCTTGCGTGCGATGGTCTGCAGGTCGATGTAGGCTTCAGAGCGCACCTCGCCCATGATTACTACCTGACCGGTTGTCACGAACGACTCGATGGCGCAGTGTGCGTTTTCGTCGTAAGCGAGGAACTGATCTACTAAAGCGTCTGAAATCTGGTCGGCCACTTTGTCCGGATGGCCTTCTGAAACTGATTCTGAAGAAAAAAGATAATTCATTTTTCCAATTTTTAAATTTAAATAAGTGGAAAAACACCAAATTACCGCTGTCTAACCGTCGTTATCCTTTTACGTTTCGCGTTCTTACATTCGCGGTTAGCGTTGCAGTTTTAGCATTTTTTTGTGTGGTTGCAAGCAGCCAAATTCTTCCACAGGGTTATACATGTTTTGTTATCGGGTGCAAAGGTACGGCTATTTTTCGAGAGAGCGAAATAAAAACGCATAAAGTATTAGGTTTTAACGCAAAATTACCCTTTTTCCCTTTTTCGGTATACTTATTACGGATAAGCGGCGAAGGGCGTTGTGTATTATGAAAATTTGTAGTAACTTCGCATTGCGATATCAGCAAACTGAGACAGTTCAATAGGTATATATACACACACAGATTCATATATGAAATCAGACAAGAAGAAAGACGCGTTACTCTCGATGATACGTCAGGGCAAGCCTATGACGCTCGGCGAGCAGGCGCGACTCGTGATGTTTCTCGCCACGCCGGCTATTCTGGCGCAGCTCACGACGACGATGATGCAGTATATCGACGCGTCGATGGTGGGCAGCATGGGCGCGCAGGCGTCGGCTTCCATCGGACTGATGGAGACGACGATGTGGCTGCTGGGCAGCATCTGCTCGGCGGCGGCAGCCGGATTCTACGTTCAGGTGAGCCACCAGTTGGGCTCCAACGACCCTCGGCGGGCGCGCAGCACGCTCAGACAGGGCATAATGTCGGTGCTCGTGGTGAGCGCGCTCATAGGCTTGGTGTCGCTGGCGGTGAGTCCGTTCCTGCCCGTGTGGCTGGGCGGCGGCAGCGACATCACGCCCACGGCTTCGGCTTACTTCGCCATCGTGGCTACGGCTCTGCCCATATTCCAGTTCTCGATATTCGGCGCCGGCATGCTTAGGAGTTCGGGCAATATGGTTGTGCCGAGCGCGATGAGCGTGGTGATGATGTCGCTCGACGTGGTGTTCAACTTCTTCCTCATCTTCCCCACCCGACCCATGCAACTGTTTGGCGCAGAAGTAACTATACCGGGCATGGGTATGGGCGTAGTGGGTGCGGCGATAGGCACCGTGTCGGCTGAGTTGGTGGCTGCATCGATCACGATGTACATACTCTGTTTCCGCTCTAAAGAGCTGTCGCTGCGCATCGACACGGGGCGCTTTCTGCCCACATGGGGCGTGGTGAAGCGCGCGCTGCACATCAGTCTGCCTATGGGATTGCAGCAGACCATCATGTGCTCGGCTTACGTGATGACGACCATTATCATTGCGCCGCTGGGCACGTTCGCCATCGCCGCCAACTCGTTCGGCGTAATCGTGGAGAGTCTCTGCTACATGCCGGGCTACGGCATCGCCGATGCTGCTACGACGCTCGTCGGACAGAGCATCGGAGCCGGCAGGCACGAGCTGATGAAGCGCTTTGCGTGGCTGTCGGTGGGCTTGGGCGTGACGGTGATGGCTGTGATGGGTGTGGTGATGTACGTCGGAGCGCCCGTAGCAATGGCTATGATGACGCCGGCTGAGGAGGTGCGCCGTCTGGGCGTAGAGGTGCTGCGCATAGAAGCGTTCGCCGAGCCTATGTTCGCCGCTGCCATCGTGAGCTATGGTGTGTTCGTGGGCGCCGCAAAGACGCTCGTGCCGAGCATCATGAACTTCGTCTCGATATGGGGCGTGCGCATATCGCTCGCCGCTCTGCTGGCGCCGTCGATGGGACTGCGCGGCGTGTGGATAGCCATGTGCATCGAACTGTGCTTCAGAGGCTTTATATTCTTAGTGAAACTCAAATTCTGGAACATTCAAACTTCATGCAATCATTATGGAAAAGATCAGTAACAAGGTTTTCGGCGGAGAGCGTCCGCTCTTCGAAATACACAACGTGGAGCTCGACCACGTGCGCATCACTTTCGGCGAATCGGGCGTAAAGGAGTGCAGCAACATCGTTTGCCGCAACTGCTACTTCGAGGGCAAGTACCCACTGTGGCACGTGAAGGGATCGGACATACGCAACTGCTATTTCGCTCCGGGCTCGCGCTCGGCGATATGGTACTCGGACGATATGCACATGGAGGACTGCGTGATAAACGGTCCGAAGTTCTTCCGCGAGATGAAGAATCTGTCGCTGAAGAACGTAACCGTGAACGATGCCGACGAGACGTTCTGGGGCATCGACGGACTGAAGCTGGAGAACGTGGTGCTGCACGAGGGTACGTACCCGTTCATGCACTGCCGCAACGTGAAGGTGGACGGACTGGTGTCGGACGCGAAGTACGTCTTCCAGTACTCGCGCGACATAGAGATTCGCAACGCGAAGATAGACACGAAGGACTCGTTCTGGGAGGTGGACAACGTGACGGTGTACGACTCGGAACTGAACGGAGAGTTCCTCGGATGGCACTCGCGCGGACTGCGACTCGTCAACTGCCATATATCTGGCGAACAACCGCTCTGCTACGCCAAGGACCTCGTGCTCGAGAACTGCACGTTCGACGCCGAATGCGACCGCGCATTCGAGTATTCTACCGTGCAGGCTGACATACGCGGACATATAAAGAGCATAAAGAACCCTGCGTCGGGACGCATCGTGGCTGACAGCATCGGCGAGATAATCATCGACGAGAATATCAAGAAGCCTGCCGACTGTGAGATTCTCACGCGGGCTTAGCCACAAAACAGATTGTTTATAGACCCAATAACAATGGTCTATAAACTAAACATCGTTTGTCTATAAACATAAAACAAAAGACGTAAGCTATGGAATACGACTTTTCAAGACCCACCGACCGACGCGGCACCGACTCGTACAAATGGGATTCGGCGCCGGAGGCTGACATCATTCCGCTGTGGGTGGCAGATATGGACTTCGAGACCTTCCCCGCAATCACCGAAGCCCTGCAGCGACGCGTGGCGCACGGCATATTCGGCTACACACGTGTGCCGGAGGCGTACTACGAGGCGGTGTGCCGCTGGTTTGATAAACGTCACGCATGGCACATCAACCGCGAGGATATCATCTACACGTCGGGCGTGGTGCCGGCTGTGTCGGCGGTTATCAAGGCGCTCACGCTGCCCGGCGACCAGGTGATAGTGCAGGGACCGGTATACAACTGCTTCTTCTCCTCAATACGCAACAACGGATGCGAGATGGTATCCAACTCGCTTATATATAATAAGGAGGAACTGCGCTACGAAATCGACTTCGACGACCTCGAACGCAAGCTCAAGCACGAACGCGCACGACTGATGCTGCTCTGCAACCCGCACAATCCGGGCGGACGCGTGTGGACGCGCGACGAACTGACCCGCGTGGCGGAGCTTTGCCGCAAGTATGGCGTGCGCGTGGTGTCGGACGAGATACACTGCGAACTGACGCTCTACGACAACGAGTACGTGCCGTTCGGTTCGCTGCCCGACGAACTGAGCCGCGATTCGATAACCTGCTGCTCGCCGTCGAAGGCGTTCAACACCGCCGGACTGCAGATTGCGAACATCGTTTGCCGCGACGCTGAGGTGCGCAACCGCATCGACCGCGCCATAAACATCAACGAGGTGTGCGACGTGAACCCGTTCGGCGTGATAGCCCTGCAGGCTGCTTACAGCGACGAGGGCTACGAATGGCTCACACAGCTGCGCAAATACATCTCCGCCAACTACGACTTGCTGCTGGAACGCTTCGCTCGCGAACTGCCCAAGTGCAAGGTGATGCGCATGGAGGGCACGTATCTGGCGTGGATTGACTGCTCGGAACTGCATATCTCGTCGGACGAAATAGAGGAGATGCTCATGCACGAGAACAAAGTGTGGGTGAATGCGGGCAGCATGTACGGCGCTGAAGGCGCGGCGTTCATACGCATCAACATGGCTTGCACCAGCGAACTGCTCAACGAAGGCATAACGCGAATAGTGAACGGACTCGGCGCTTACTGATTTCTGCCAACTAAATAATAAAGAAAAACATACTCTATTATAAACAAAACATAATAGGGTATACAACAAAATCGTAGCGGAGGTCTCCGGCCTCCGCAGCAGTTGAAGAGAACACTTCTTTTCAGTTTGTGTCGTTGACTGCTGCGGAGGCCAGAGACCTCCGCTACGATTGTATAAGAAATAATTATCCTACCTGCGAACCAGGCTTAACGTTGCCAGCCACGGTGGTTACGTTGAGCGTTCCGTCGAAGTTGACAGCAGAGAGAATCATACCCTGGCTCTCGATGCCCATCATCTTGCGCGGAGCGAAGTTGGCTACGAAGAGCACATCCTTGCCGATGAGCTGCTCAGGCTCGTAGTAAGCCGCGATGCCCGAAAGGATGGTGCGGTCTACGCCAGAGCCGTCGTCGATAGTGAACTGCAGGAGCTTCTTAGACTTCTTCACCTTCTGGCAGTCCTTGATATGACCAACACGGATGTCGAGCTTCTCGAATGTGTCGAAGTCTACGTTCTCCTTGACAGGTGCAGCAACGTAGTTGGCAGCCTCGTTAGCCTTCTTTGTGTCCTCCAGCTTCTTGAGCTGAGCCTCGATAGCCTCGTCCTCAATCTTCTCGAAGAGCAGTGCCGGTGTGCCGAGCTGATGACCCGGCTTGAGCAGCTCTGTAGAGCCGAGCTGAGCCCAGTCGGTGTCGGTAACGTTGAGCATCTCGCGCAGACGTGCCGAGCTGAACGGCAGAAACGGCTCGAAAGCAATCTCGAGGTTTGCCACGAGCTGCAGAGAGAGGTAAAGGATTGTCTTTACGCGCTCCATGTCGGTCTTTGCCACATGCCACGGCTCGCAGTCGGTGATATACTTGTTGCCGATGCGTGCAAGGTTCATAGCCTCCTTCTGTGCGTCGCGGAACTTGAATGTGTCGAGCAATGCCTCCACCTTCTGCTTCACGTCCTTGAACTCCTCGATAGCCTTGAGGTCTACCTCCTGAAGCTCGCCGCACTCGGGCACTACACCGTTGAAATACTTCTTTGTGAGCTGCAGGGCGCGGTTGACGAAGTTGCCGTAAACAGCCACCAGCTCATTGTTGTTGCGGTCCTGGAAGTCCTTCCATGTGAAGTTGTTGTCCTTTGTCTCAGGCGCATTTGCCGTGAGCACATAGCGCAGCACGTCCTGCTTGCCGGGGAAGTCGACGAGATACTCGTGGAGCCATACAGCCCAGTTGCGCGATGTAGAAATCTTGTCGTTCTCGAGGTTGAGGAACTCGTTAGAGGGCACGTTGTCGGGCAGGATATAGTCGCCGTGAGCCTTCAGCATGGTCGGGAAGACGATGCAGTGGAAGACGATGTTGTCCTTGCCGATGAAGTGGATGAGGCGCGATGTGGGGTCCTGCCACCACTTCTGCCACGGTCCCCACTTCTCGGGCTGTGCGTCGCAAAGCTCCTTGGTGTTAGAGATGTAGCCGATTGGCGCGTCGAACCATACGTAGAGCACCTTGCCTTCTGCGCCCTCTACCGGTACTGGGATGCCCCAGTCGAGGTCGCGTGTCATAGCGCGCGGCTGCAGATCCATGTCGAGCCACGACTTGCACTGTCCGTATACGTTCGGACGCCACTCCTTGTGGTCTTCCAGAATCCACTGCTTCAGCCAGTCCTGCCACTTGTTGAGCGGCAAGTACCAGTTCTTAGTGGCTTTCTTCACGAGTCCGTGACCCGGGTTGTTCTTGTTTGTAGGGTTGATAAGCTCATCAGGTGAGAGAGTGGCGCCACACTTCTCGCACTGGTCGCCGTAAGCACCTTTAGCGCCGCAGCGCGGACATGTGCCGACGATGTTGCGGTCGGTGAGGAACTCGCCAGTCACCTCGTCGCAGAACTGCTCTTCTGTCTTCTCTACGAGCTCGTGCTTGTCGTAGAGCGTGCGGAAGAAGTCGCTTGCGAACTTATGGTGAATCTTCGATGTAGTACGGCTGTAGATGTCGAACGAAATGCCGAAGTCTTCGAACGACTTCTTGATAAGGTTGTGATAGCGGTCTACCACCTCCTGAACCGTGATGCCTTCCTTGCGTGCGCGGATTGTTACGGGCACACCGTGCTCGTCGCTACCGCCGATGAACATCACTTCCTGCTTCTTCAGGCGCAGATAGCGCACGTAGATGTCTGCAGGCACATACACGCCAGCCAAGTGGCCGATGTGTACTCCACCGTTGGCGTAGGGCAAAGCCGCTGTCACGGTGGTGCGTTTGAACTTGTTCTCTTCCATTATATTATGTTTTTATATTTTCGGATGCAAAGTTACTGAAAATCGAAGCAATACACGATTTTGTTGATAATAAAATCTTACAAGCGTGCTTGTTTTTATTGTTGAGATGCAGCCTAACTTATTCAAAGTTACTGAAAATCGAAGCAATAAGACAATTCTAATTCTTTCCAATATTTTAAACATTGGAAAGAATTAGAATCAAATAGAGGCAAGCGTACTCTCAAATTTATCGCCTTTTATATATCCTTTCTTCACCTTATTAAAAGATAATTCGGTGAGTATTCCTCTGTTCATCAGACCTATTATATCCGTCTTTGCAGTTGTCGGACTGATAAGGAATTTCGTCTGCATATCACCTACTGTGATTACGGCCTTAGGATCGTCCACAAAAATCTTTATAATCTGTGCCTGGCGTGCATTGATGTCACCTATATGCAAGAATCTATTGGCAGCTTTCTTTTCTTCTTGTTTACGCTTTATATATTGCTGCAACTGCTTGAACGACTGTTGCAACACCTTCATATTGTAAGCTACAAAATAGCCTATATCCATATTATCGGCTTCAGAATAAAGAAATGCTTTTTCGTACGATTTCTTCGATTTAGCAATAACCCTTGAAATAGACAAATACTCCGTTAACCAATAGCCCTGCTTTAGCATATACCAATAGAACAGCGCTCTTGCAGTACGCCCGTTGCCATCAACAAAAGGATGTACGTAGGAAATCATGAAATGGATTATAAAACCACGTATTATAGGATGTATAAATTGATGTGCATTCTTTTCATTAAAGAATGTGCATAGGTCGTCCACAAAACAAGGTATTTCGCCGAATGCAGGCGGAGTGTGTACTATTTCGTGGGTTATACCATTCTCTACAACCACATCGTCGTTCTGTCTGAAACGTCCCGCATCTTCCTGATTAGGCATTGTGTTCTCAGTCATAAGGCGATGTACATGCATCAATAACTCTGGTGACAATGGAGTATCCTTATGTGCTACGATGAATTGAATTGTCTGATAGTTGTTGGATATCATCTGCTGCGACTTGTCCTTAGGAGTAATCTGTCGACGCAACATTTCTTTTGCCACCTTTCGAGTTGTAGCAGCTCCTTCCATCTGACTTGAAAAGATAGCTTCTTCCATCAGTGAGCCTACAAGATACTGTTCTTTGTTGTCATCATCTATAATAGAACTTGCGCCCCAGCTGCCTCCCCAGTTCATGTCAAACTCGTGGCACATACGCTGCATGGAGTTTGTTAGCGTCAGCGAGACGCCATACCTTTTCCATACAATAATAGCACTCTTCAATCTCGCAGCTTTCACATAAGTCCACAATTGTGTAGGAGTAATTCCTTCCGGACACTCCTTATATTTAACGCTATCCCAATATTCAAACGCAGAGTTTATATTATTCACTATTTCCTCTACCTCCTCATTCGGTGGCGTTATAATAGCTGAAAGCAAATCAGATTGCTGTATAGTCGGTACCTTTTCTATTGACATAAGCTTAATGGCTGATATTCAAATGCAAAGCTATCCAATTCTTTCCAATTTTGCAAGTATTGGAAAGAATTGGATAGCTTGTATTTAGATTAATTAACCATAAATATAACCAATAACCACTTATAACAATTTCAAAAAAAGCGTGGCACTCTATATGAGCGCCACGCTTGTATATTAGTATATTAACTAATTGTCTGCTTATTTAACCTCTACAGCTTCGAGAGCTGCCTCCTCGTGCTTGATCTTGCGACCGAGTGTGAGGTAAGCCACCGGAGCAGCCATGAAGATAGAAGAGAGTGTACCGAAGATTACACCGAGCAACATTGCGAACGAGAAGCTGCGAGTGCTCTCACCGCCGAAGCAGAAGATACAGAGCAGCACGATGAGTGTTGAGAACGATGTATTGATAGTACGTGCGAGGGTCTCGTTCAGCGACTTGTTGAAGAGCTCCTGCAGATCCATCTTCTTGTGGAGTGTGAGGTTCTCGCGGATACGGTCGAACACAACCACCTTATCGTTGATAGAGTAACCGATAACGGTGAGGATAGCACCGATGAAGGTCTGGTCGATCTCGAGTGAGAACGGCACCACGTCCCAAAGGAGTGAGAAGAATCCGATAACGATTGTTGCGTCTACGGCGAGGGCTACTGTAGAGCCTACTGAGAACGCTACGTTGCGGAAACGTACGAGGATGTATAGGAAGATGGCTGCGAGGGCGAAGAGCACGCTGATGATAGCGCCGTGTGTGATGTCCTTAGCCACTGCCGGTCCTACCTTTGTAGACGATACGATAGAGCCACCTGCGCGTACGTCAGGGTTCTTGAATGCCTCAACGCTGCCCTGAGTTACGAGACCTGCGCCGTGGAGACCCTTGTAGAGGATGTCCTCTACCTCGTTATCGATAGCCGGATTGTTCGACTCGATCTTGTAGTTGGTAGAGATACGGATTGTCTTGCCGTCTGTACCGAGTGCGAGAGCGTTTACTGTTGCGCCCTTGAAGAGCGGTGTGAGGGCTGCCTTCACCTGCTCAGGCTCTGTCTGCTTCTCGAGCACCACTACGTAGTTGCGACCACCGGTGAAGTCGATACCCTTGCTCAAACCACGTACGAAGAAGCTGCCGAGCATGATGAGGATTACGATGCCGAACACTGTGAACGATGTCTTGTATGACGACATGAACGCGAAGTTCTTGTTTGCCATGAAGTTGCGTGACACGCGTGTAGAGAAGTTCTGCTTTGTCCACTTGTCGTGCTTCAGACGGTTCTCGTAAACGAGGCGTGTGAGGAACACTGCGGTGAAGAACGAGCAGCAGATACCGATGATAAGTGTGGTAGCGAAGCCGCGGATAGGACCTGTACCGAACACGTAGAGGATGATACCTGTGATGATTGATGTCAAGTTAGAGTCGAAGATGGCTGAGAAGGCATTGCTGTAGCCGAGCGAGAGTGCCTGCTTTGTGCCGAGACCCTTCTTGAGTTCCTCCTTGGTGCGCTCGTAGATAAGCACGTTGGCGTCTACAGCCATACCGAGGGCGAGCACGATACCGGCGATACCTGGCATTGTGAGTGCTGCCTGGAACGATGCCATGATGCCCATGGTGAAGAAGAGGTTGAGGAGGAGGGCGCCGTTAGCTACCATACCCGGGATGAAGTCGTACATCACTACCATGTAGATCATCAGGATGATGAAGGCGAAGATGAACGAGATGAAGCCCTGCTGGATTGACTGTGCACCGAGTGTCGGACCTACTACTTCCTCCTGAACGATGTGTGCCGGAGCCGGCATACGACCAGACTTAAGAGTGTTAGCCAAGTCCTTTGTATCTTCGATTGTGAAGTTACCAGAGATTGACGACTGACCGCCAGAGATCTCGCCGTTTACGCGCGGAGCAGAGTATACTGTACCGTCGAGCACGATGGCGATTGCCTTGCCTACGTTAGCCTTTGTGAGGGCTGCCCAGCGGCGTGCACCGTCAGAGTTCATTGTCATTGATACCTCAGGCGAGCCTGTGAGGTTGTTGAACTGGTCCTTAGCGTCTGTCACTACGTCGCCCTCGATAGGAGCGCGTCCGTTGGTGGTTGTCACCTTAATGGCGTGGAGCTCGTAGATATTCTTAGCCTGGATGCCGTCAGCCGGCTTAGCGCTCCAGAGGAGACGGCAGTCGGCGGGGAGAATCTGCTTGGCGAGAGCCGAGTAGATAATCTTGTTTACCTCTGCTGTGTCGCGTGCCGAAGCGTAGCCTACGAGGCTGAGTGCGCCGTTGCCCGAGGGCTGGAAGATAGAGAAGAGCGGGTTCTGCTTCTTAGACTCAGCCATAGCTGCTGCGTCGTCTGCCTTAGCGTTCTTCTTTGTCTTGAAAGCTGCCTTTGCCTGAGCCTTTGCTTCTGCCTTCTCGGCTGCTGCTACGGTTGCTGTGTCGTTAGCTGCCGAATCGGCTACTTCCTCCTTGGCGCCAGAGCGGTGGTTAGCCTCGCGCTGGTTGAGCTGTGAGAGGTAAGGGATGATTTCGTCTGAGTTGTATGTCTCCCAGAACTCAAGGTTTGCACTACCCTGGAGGAGCTTACGCACGCGCTCCGGCTCGTTGATACCCGGCATTTCTACCATGATGCGGCCCTGCTGACCCTCAAGCTTCTGGATGTTAGGCTGTACGACGCCGAACTTGTCGATACGTGTACGCACTACGAGGAACGAGTTGTCGATGGCTGCCTGCACTTCTGTGCGGAGCACCTTCTCTACATCCTTGTCAGAAGAGTTGGGCGAAACCTTGCCCTGGAGCTGCTGTGTAGCGAAGATCTCTGAGAGATGGCGTCCCGGAGCGTTCTTCTTGAAAGCGTTGATGAAGAGTGTGATGAAGTCGCTCTGCGACACCTCGTGCTCTGCGCGAGCCTCTTTCATCGACTTTACGAAAGCTGCGTCTACCTTGTGGTCGGCGAGGTTCTCGAGTACGTCGGGAACGCTCACTTCGAGGATGACGTTCATACCGCCTTTGAGGTCAAGACCGAGACCGATCTGTGTTTCGAGACACTTCTGATAAGAGTAGATGCCAAGATACTTCACGGAGTCCTTGTAGTCCTGCTGTGCGATAGGATCCTTTATCTTCGCAGCCTGGCTGTCATAGTATTTTGTGGCAGCCGAGAACGAGAGATAGAAGATACTTGCAAGCGTCAAAAGGACAGCTGTTACAATTACAATACCTTTGTTCTGCATTTTTTTGATTTATTTTTTTGTTATTATTATTTTTTCGCTGTGTATGTGTACAGATAGCGTGCAAAGTTACAGATTTTTTCAGTTAAACCGAAATTTATAGCTTTATTTCTTTGTTTTGCAGAGGTTTAAGGGTTTAATTAGGGGAAAATAGGGCGGTTTTTTAAAGATTTTTATAATATATAAGGTGAAAACGGGCGCTAAAACGCCGCACAAATATAAGACAAGAGGCTTCGACCAAAACTCTCAATTCTCAACTTAACAAACTCTCAACTTTCAGTTCTCAACTCGACTGAGTTTGCAGACAATCGGATAATGATCCGACGCCTTTATCGTGTTGTCCACACGACACTCGTAGGGTGTCCAGTGCTCAGAGCACATGATGTTGTCGATGCGCACGTAGAAGCAGTTGTAATGATACGAGATGCCCAGACCGTTAGCCGACGCTATGTAGCAGTCGGTGAGCTCGGAAGCCAGTCGGCGGTGAGCATAAGATATCGGCGAATCGTTGAAGTCGCCGGTGAGTATTATGCTCTGTCCCTTATGCTTCGCCACGTAGTCAGCCACAGCGTCAACCTGTGGCGCACGCTTCGCCGACGACTCGCCCAGAATGCTCCACAGGCGGCGCGTTTCCTGTTTGCGTTCTTCGCCCTCCATGTCGCCCTTAAGCATCGACTTGAAGCGCGTGCGGTCCTCCGGCGAGAGGCCTGTGGTCTGCAGATGCGCCACGACGACGAGCGTAGTGTCGCGCTCGCCCGTCTTCACCTTGTAAGCCATAGCGTTATACGTCTCCTTGCCCGATATGCGCTCGTGCCCCACAATGGGCAGTTTGCTGTAGATGCGAATCAAGTCGCCGCCCTCCGGACCGTCCGATGCGTGCTGCTCACTGTACTCGTAGTGAGCGTTCATAACAGAGTCTACCAGTTCGCGCACCCGACCGTAACAGTCGCCCTCCTGCATGCAGACGATGTCGGCGTCCTCGCGCACGAGATAGTCGAGAATCTCAGACGACTGAGTGAAGTCGGTCCATGTCTTGAAGCAATAGACGTTGTAAGATATCACCTTCAGCGCCTCCTCCGGCGCCGACGACGGCACGTTAAGCGGCGTATACGTGCGCACCGGACCGAAACATACCACCAGTCCACCCAGCGCTATCAGCGCCCCACGCTTGCAGAACACCAGCCAGAACACGAGGAACGCCATGTTGAGCACGAGGAACACGGGGAAAAGCAGTCCGACGTTAGCCACGAGCGGATGAGCCACAGGGTCTACCCTATCGCTGTAGCCTATAGCCAACATAAAAAGCACCGTGACTACGTTGAACGCTGCCACGATGCGAAGTATTACAGATTTTATATTTTTCAATTTCAGTTCAGAAGTAATGTGTTGTTTATTTTCGGTTGCTTGCATCGAAGAGCTGCTGCTTCTCCTCACGCGTGAGCGACTCGTATCCGTTGCGGCGTATCTTGTCGAGAATCTCGTCAACGCGCTCCTGCTCAGCCTTGCGGCGAGCGTTGTATTCCCAGTCGCTCTCGGGTCTGCCGGCATTGCCTCCGCCGCGCACGGGTCCGTTATCCTTGCGTCCGGTACGGCGCTCCCACGAGGCACGCATCGAGTCGAAGAACTGCTGTCCGCTGCGACGGCTGTAGCGAATGTCGGGATGGCGTCGCCAGTAGCGTATGAGGAAGAAGCCGAACACCATGCCGCCCAAGTGAGCCAGGTGAGCCACTCCGTCGCCCGTCGTAGAGAAAGCCATGAACAGCTCTATCGCAGCATAGCCCACAACGAACCACTTTGCCTTGATAGGCACAGGCAGCGGGAAGATGAAGATGCGCTCCTCGGGATAGAGCATGCCGAAGGCAAGCAGTATGCCGTAGACGGCGCCCGAAGCGCCAACCGTTGTCCACATGTTGAGGAACGAGGCGTTAGCGTTAGCCACGAGCATCGTCTTGCCTATCGAGAAGTTGTTAAGCTGCTCGCTCGCCAGCAGGTAGAACTGCGCGTACTGTGCCAGCTCCTGGAACAGACCAGCACCCACACCGCACACGATATAGTAGAAAAGAAACTTCTTCGGTCCCCATGTGCGCTCAACGATACAGCCGAACATCCACAGCGCAAACATGTTGAAGAAGATATGGCTGAAGCCTCCGTGCGCAAACATGTACGTGAAGAGCTGGTAGATGTGGAAGTCGGGTGCGAGGAAGAAGTGCAGACCCAGAACATTGTTCAGGTCTACGCCAAAACTTCTGAACAAATACGTGGCGACGAACACCGCAACGTTTATTATCAGAAGGTTTTTCGTTATAGTCGGAATATTATTCATATCACATTAATATATTTGTAAAACACAGAAATTACGGCGGCAAAATTACGAAAAATCCACGTAAATAGGCATAAAACAGGCTCTCGGCGCCTTTTTTTTCAATTAATTATGCACTTTTTTCTGTTTTTTGTTTGATTTATGGAAGGAATAACCTAAATTTGTCATTGGAATTGTGTGAGTTACGCAATTTTTATTGGTTAACAACAAAAGAAACTAACATTTATAAACAAATAAAATATAGAAAATTATGAACAAGACAGAATTGGTAGAGAAGATAGCAGTAGGTGCTGAGCTCAGCAAGGCAGACGCAAAGAAGGCTCTCGAGGCTACAGTAGAGGCTATCAAGACAGCTCTCGTAGAGGGCGATAAGGTACAGCTCATCGGCTTCGGCACATTCAGCGTTAACGAGCGTCCGGCACGCGAGGGCATGAACCTCCGCACAGGCGAGAAGATTCAGATCGCAGCTAAGAAGGTAGCTAAGTTCAAGGCAGGCGCAGAGCTCACAGCAGCTCTCAACTAAGCCGAGACAAAACTATCAGCAACAATACACAAAGACAACAGACACTACATCTGTTGTCTTTTTTTTGTTTGCGGATTGTTGGTTTTGCCCCAAATATTGTTATTATCTGTAAGATTAACACATGTATGGTTAATTAAACATAATAATAACCCCTCGTCTTTTGCGACTCTGATTTTAGTGATTAACTTTGTAATGCTTATTTAATATAAGTACACGCATCGAGCGTGTATGTATGAACACTAATAGAATAAAACAATTAATATTTTTTCATAAAGTTATGCAGAAAAAGAATCTTCTTTTGTTATCAGCAGCTTCAGTGCTGTTCATGACATCTTGTTCGAAGCTTGGACCGCTCTCAGCGGACAACTTCACAGTAATCCCTAACCCACTCGAGACAACAGCAGGCGAAGTACCGGCTACTGTTAATGGTACTTTCCCAGAGAAGTACATGAAGAAGAAGGCTGTCGTTACTGTTACTCCGGAGCTCCACTACGGCAATGGTCAGGTAGCTAAGGGCCAGAGCGCTACATTCCAGGGCGAGAAGGTGATGGGCAACGACCAGACTATCTCTTACAAGGTAGGCGGACGCTACACAATGAAGACCAACTTCAAGTACGTTCCTGAGATGCAGAAGAGCGAGATGTACCTCGCATTCGACGCACGCATCGGCAAGAAGCAGTTCAACGTACCTTCAGTGAAGGTGGCTGACGGCGTTATCGCTACATCTGAACTCTACAAGAATACCGTTTCATCTGAGACCGGATGCATCGCTCCCGACGCTTTCCAGCGCGTAAACGCTCAGAAGCAGGAGGCTAACATCAAGTTCCTCATCAACCAGGCTAACATCCGCAAGAGCGAGCTCAAGAACAACTCTGTTAAGGAGTTCGTAGAGATGCTCAAGAAGATCAACGCCGACAAGGAAGGCTACAACGTAGAGAACGTCGAGATTCAGGCTTACGCTTCTCCTGACGGCGGCGTTAAGTTCAACGACAAGCTCGCAGGCAACCGCCAGAACCAGTCGGAGAAGTACGTTAAGAACACATTGAAGAAGACAAAGGTGAACGCTAACATCGACGCTCACTATACAGCTCAGGACTGGGACGGCTTCCAGAAGCTCGTTGTAGCTTCTAACCTGCAGGACAAGGAGGTTATCCTCCGCGTACTCTCTATGTACACCGACCCGCAGGAGCGCGAACAGCAGATCCGCAACATGTCGGCTGGCTTCCAGGAACTCGCTAACGGTATCCTCCCTGAGCTCCGCCGCTCACGCCTCATCATCAACTATGAGACAATCGGACGCAGCGACGACCAGATCAAGGAACAGTACAGCGCAGACGCTACAAAGCTGAGCGTAGACGAGCTTCTCTACTCTGCTACTCTCGAGGATTCGCAGGCTAAGCAGGAGGCTATCTACAAGAAGACTACAGAGGTTTACCCGAACGACTACCGCGCTTACAACAACCTCGCTGCACTCGCTCTCGCTAAGGGCGACAAGGAGGCTGCTAAGCAGTACGCTCTCAAGGCTACATCACTCGGCGCTGCCGCTCCTGAGGCTCAGGCTAACCTCGGTATGCTCGCACTCGCAGAGGGCGACGTTCAGGGCGCAGAGCGTCTCATCGCTAAGGCTTCTGGCTCAGAGAACGTACAGTCGGCTCTCGGCGCACTCAACATCGCTAAGGGCAACTACGCTCAGGCTGAGAAGGACTTCGGCAAGCAGAACACCAACACAGCTGCTCTTGCTCAGATCATGAACAAGAACTACGACGCTGCTTCGAAGACTCTCGACAAGGTGGAGAACCCGAACGCTATGACCGACTACCTCCACGCTATCGTGGCTGCTCGTCGTGGCAACAAGTTCGCTGCTAACTCTTACCTCAAGGAGGCTCTCCAGAAGGATCCGTCTCTGAAGCAGTACGCTGAGCAGGACTTGGAGCTCTCGCTTCTCAAGTAAGACTTAATATGCCCCGACAAAGGGTGTTGACAGATATTTGATAGAGGGTGTGGCAAAACAATATAGCTACAATACAAAACGTAGCCATCAGCACACCCTCTATTAAAAAACTCTTTTTTCTAAAATGAGAAAAACTATTATAGCTACATTACTCGCCCTGATTATGGTGTCATGTGGAACCGACAAACGTCACTTCAAGATAGACGGAAGGCTCCTGAACCTTAATCAGGGCGAGTTTTATGTATACAGCCCGGACGGAAGTCTCGGCGGAGTAGACACCATTAAGGTGCAGGCAGGACGCTTTACGTATAAGGTGGAGTGTCAGAAGGAGATGACGCTCATGATAGTGTTCCCAAACTTCACGGAGCAACCCGTCTTCGCAGAGCCAGGAAAAAGCGTAGACATAAAGGGCGACGCTTCTCACCTGAAGGAGATGACAGTAAAGGGAACAAAAGCCAACGAACTGATGAACCAGCTGCGCGAACAGATTGCAAACGCTTCGCCGGCAGAGATACAGAAGTACGCGAAGCAGTTCGTGGAAGACCATCCCGAATCGATAGTAAGCATGTACGTAGTGCGCAACTTCTTCCTGCAGAAAGACAACCCCGACTTCGCTACTGCGCGACTCCTTATCGATAAGATGATAGAGAGTCAGCCCAAGAACAACGCGCTGAAGACGCTGCAGCAGACCGTGCGCAACCACACGCCCATAGCCCACAACAGCAGCGTGCCGAAGTTCGCAGCTTACGACATCAACGGCAAGCAAGTGAACAACGCCATGCTCGCAAAGGCAGACACGGCGGTAGTCATAGCGTGGGCAACGTGGAACTACAACAGCGTGTCGATGCTGCAAACCGTAGCGCAGATTCAGAAGGAGAAGGGCAGCAAAATGAAGGTGCTCGGCGTTTGTCTCGACTACTCGCGCTCCTTATGCCGCACAGCGCTGCGACAGAGAGATATGGACGACGTACCTACCGTATGCGACGGCAAGGCTGTGGACGGAGATGTATACAACCGACTCGGCATGTCTAACCTCCCCGACAACATCGTTATAGAGAAAGGAAAGGTTACGGCTACCGGACTCACGCTCGAACAGCTTAGAAAGAAACTCGGAAAGGAGTAAATAGAAGCCTACGGCATTCTTGCCGTAGGCATTGTTATAAATAAATGTAGACAGAACAAATAAAAACCGAAACAAAAACTGATGAAACGTTTATCAAGACTCGCGGCTTTGGCTCTCGCTTTGCTGGCTTATACAAACGCCGGAGCGCAAACCGGCGCACGTATCGACTCGCTGCTGTTCGAGACAGACCACCGCATCGACACGGCTGCCTGCGGCGAACTGCGTCTCAACTTCGACGCACTCTGCTTCTTCCGCGACAACGAGTACAAGGGCTACCTCACAAAGGGATACACGCTGCCGGGCTACCGACTGCAGCCTACGGTGAGCTACCAGCCGCTGAAGAACTTGCGCGTGGAGGTGGGCGTAAGCATGCTCCACTATTGGGGAGCCAACAAGTATCCGAACCTCAACTACAGCGACATCGCTACGTGGAAGGGCGACCAGACGCAGACCGGATTCCACATGCTGCCGTTCTTCAACGTGCAGCTGGCGGTCAACTCAAGGTTCAACCTCATCCTCGGCAACATATACGGCGGATCTAACCACCGGCTTATCGAACCGCTCTACAATCAGGAGAACGCCCTATCTGCCGACCCCGAGATGGGCGTGCAGATGCTCTGGCGCGGAAAACCGCTCGACTTCGACATGTGGGTGAACTGGGAGAGCTTCATCTTCGACAAGGACACGCATCAGGAGGCGTTCACCTTCGGTCTGTCCACACGCTTCAAGGCGAACCGACCGGAGCGACGCACGCATGTCTACTTCCCGCTGCAGGTCGTTATGCAGCATCGCGGCGGAGAGATTAATCCCGATGCCGAACAGCGCCAGGTGAAGACCTGGATGAACGCGGCGGCTGGCATCGGAGCTACCGTGCACACCGACAACAAAATTCTTACGCGTCTGAACGCCGAAGCCGACGTGGCTTACTACCGCCAGGTGACGGGCAATCTGCTGCCCTACGACCAGGGAAACGGCTTCTACGTGAAGGCTGAGGCTGACATCTGGCGCTTCTGTCTGCGCGGAGCTTATTGGCACAGCTCGAAGTTCATCAGCATCTTCGGCAATCCGCTCTACGGATCGGTGGGCGTTCACGAACGCGACTTCCAGATGAAGCGCAACCGCACCGTTTGTGCGCAGCTGAGCTACGCGCAAGAACTGGGCAAGGGATTCTCGTGGGGCGTGCAGGCTGACCTCTTCAACACGCTGCCCACGGACGACTTCACCGTAGGCGACAAGGTGTACCGCAACAACAACCAACTGAGTCTCGCTGCCGGCATCTACTTGCGTGTAAAACCGTCGTTCCTGCTGAAGAAGTTTTAGGGGTACACTCCAGGGGGTGCACTTGTCTCCGCTCGGCTTTGCCGCTTGCCAGAGCAAGAAGTGCACCAATCAATCAATAGTATTTTTTCAGGGGGTGCACTTGTCTCAAGTGCACCAATATTAAATCCTCCCACAGAATTCACAGAACAGACTGGCAAAGAATATTCTCCCACAGATTTCACAGATTTACACAGATATTTACTCCCACAGAATTCACGGAACACACAGAACATTTTGCTTACATCTGTGTAAATCCGTGAAATCTGTGGGAGTTTCTTCTCAACAATAAATTTCTGTGAATTCCGTGAATTCTGTGGGAGTTTTCTTTTCAGCAATAAACTTCTCCCACGCAGCCTTAATGAGGCTCCCAC
>UMHE01036056.1_pt1 | contig 42280 bp, 29 predicted proteins | sample 1965451 | NCBI WGS metagenome assembly UMHE01 (sample SAMEA4836090, study PRJEB28245) | human gut metagenome | biome: gut microbiome; material: fecal sample | place: Denmark | collected 2008 | reverse complement strand
CAGATAATTATAACATATTTTAATATAATCATCTATAGATTTGATGTGGTTAATTTTATATCTTTACTATATTTTTGACCGCGTCTTCGAGAAGACATATAGCCCGGCCGTTATGCCATACGAATGCCTCAGCGATGCAGAAACCATCCGCGTGCGCGAGGCAGTGCAGTCGCTGCGCCAGAGCTATCAGCCGCAGTACGCGAATGAGGCCTGTGTGAGCCGCTACCATACCGAGGAGAACCGCAAGGCGTACATGCTCGCTTACTACCCGTACTACGTCGAGCCAGCCTGCCGTGTTGTCCGTGACTATGTCATCCCGGCCCTGCAGGAACGCCAGGCGTTCTACCCCGTCCTCAACCTGGCTTTCTTTGCCGGGGGACCGTGCCCCGAAATGTACGGCACACTCAAAGCCCTGCGCGGCGCACAGCTCCACGACAGGACGGCCATCACCATCCTCGACTGGGAGTGCGGCTGGGAGAGCGAGCAGCAGATCAGCTGGCAGCTCTGCCAAGAAGACGGCCTCGTCCGCTGCGGTGACGAAGGACGTCTCATCTATTGCTGTGACAACCTCGCGCCATGCGAACAATGCATGCACGGCAGGACCTGCCGCAAGCGCATCCAGGAGCAGGCCGATGTCTACTTCCTGCAGAACTACCTGAGCCATGTCGAGCCGACGGAGCAGGAGACATTCCTCGACAAGATGCGCGCCACGGTGGAACAGGCCAAGCCCGGCGCTGTCTTTGTCATCATCGACCTGCAGTATGCGGGCAGCAAGGCTATCATGCGCGAGCTCGCAGCTCGCGTGCAGGCGGAGTGGGATGTACCTGCCGAGGTCATCGGCACGAATCTCTTTACAGGCGGCGCGCCAGCCTGGAGCCGCTGCCCCTACGAGATGCCTGCGGAGGTCCAGGCCAAGATTTTCCGCGGTGACAGCGGTTTCATGCCCAAGAAATGGACGCGGTACTACTACCTCGTCCTGCAGAAACAGTGAGAAAAGAGGAATCATCCATGATCATCAGTGCCAGCCGCCGGACCGATATTCCGGCTTTCTATACACCGTGGTTCATGAACCGCGTCCGCGCGGGCTTCGTCGACGCAATCAACCCATTTAACCGCAAACAGGTCAGCCGCATCTCGCTGCGGCCGGAGGACGTCGACTGCATCGTCTTCTGGACGAAGAATGCCGCGCCGATGCTGCCACATCTCGCAGAGCTCCGCGCGAAGTACCCGTTCTACTTCCAGTTCACCATCACGCCGTACGGCCACGATGTCGAGCCGGGCCTGCCCGACAAACGCGAGGTCATCCGCACCTTCCAGCAGATGTCAAAGCAGCTCGGCAAGACGCGCATGGTCTGGCGTTACGACCCCATCCTGCTCAACGACCGCTACACCATCGAGCGGCACCTGCACGACTTCGCCGCCATGCTCGAAATGCTCGCACCGTACACCGACCGCTGCGTCATCAGCTTTCTCGACCTCTACCGCAAGACCGAGCGAAATACAAAGCCGCTCGCGCTGCGCCCGCTCGGCATCCCCGAGATGAACGCATTGGCCGAGGGCTTTGCTCGTCTCGCCAAGGGTTCCGGCGTCACCCTGCAGTCGTGCTCCGAGGCAATCGACCTCGCCGCCTACGGCATCGAACACGGGGCCTGCATCGACAAGGAACGCATCGAGCGCGTCATCGGCGCGCTCATCGACGTCAAGAAAGACCCGACTCAGCGCGACGTCTGCCACTGCATGAAGAGCGTCGACATCGGCCAGTACGACACCTGCCTGCACCGCTGCCGCTACTGCTATGCCAACACCAACGGACGCATGGCCGAAGCCAGCTTTGCCGACCACCACAGCGACGCCACCATCCTCTCCGGCACCCTGCGCGGCGACGAGACCATTACCGCGCGCAAAGTCACACATCTGAAAATCCAGCCGACAGCCGAGAGCCAGATGGATTCCTTGTTTTGATCGACGTTAAAAATTCACCCGTCGAATTTTTCTAGTCACTCTATTGACCCCACCCCGGATCCCGTTCGTTCACAATATCGTCATGGCCAATGTTCTCTTCGCAGCGGCTTATCTGGGCATCGACTCCTGCCCCATCGAAGGCTTTACGAAGGACAAGGTTGAGTCCATTTTATCGGATACCTACCATCTCTATGACCCCGAACATTTCGGTGTTGCCTGCATGACCGCGCTCGGCTACCGCGGTGAAGCACCGCATCGCGACAAACGCCGTCGCCCCCTCGAAGAATCCATCATCTGGAAATGAGATGTTTTTACTCCTGCATACCTTTCCATACGTCCTTTGGCTTCACAGTTTCTTGAAGATGAAACTTACCGCATTTGTTTCTCTACCTGATACATCAAACCATAAAAAGTCAGGCATCCTGCATATCTGTAAGATGCCTGACTTTTTTATGCTGAATGCAATTCGATGGGTACTCTTCTCAAACGGAAGTGATTTCAATGAATACCAGAATAAATACTGAATTCATTTCCCATAGATACTGGTTCCACATGACCAGTCGTAGTTATGTTTCTGTAATCATGCAATAGCTTTCCCCTGCTATCGTATACTGCTTCATTGATTTCTACCCTTACAGGAGTTTTATAGTTTTCCGGATGGTCTGTAAAATCTTTTTTCAATTCACTGTATGTCTTGCCTGTCCGGTTCTTGTTGGCGTCTGCTGAATAATAGATAACCACTAAAGTCCCTTTCGGAAAAATATCCGCGAACCATCCATCTCCCTCTTTAGTTTGTATATTCAGTTTCCTAGCTAGTTCTTTGCCTTCTTCACTGTCCGAAGCGATTATCTTCTTGCCACTGCTCGGTTCCCCTTGGAGTAAATCTGTTAGATTCTTATATCGTCCCTCTCCAAGTCGGTCGATGATGTCCTTTGCTGTAGTGGCCGCCGCAAGAGGCGGCTTCGATACCTCTTCAATCAGGGTGTTGACATTGCTGAAAACAGAGCGGATGGAGTCAGCCAAGTTCCCGTTGGCAAAGAGCACACCTCCAATGCCCACAACGAAGGCCAGTATCAACGCATATTCAACAATACCCTGTCCTTTTTGTCTCCCCATCTGTTTTCATCTCCAATTCCATTTTCTTTATTTTACCATATTATGCAGTTTGCAGAGCCTTAAGTTTTACCTTTACCGCATAAAGATTACGATTTTGATTTTGTGAACGGCAGGGGGCTGCCGCACTGGCCGCAAAAGCGGGCACCGGGATCGGCAGGGGCTCCGCACTGCGGGCAGAAGGATGTGGGCTGCTGGGCTGAGGCCTCTTGTTCCTGTCCTTGCGGATGGCGAAGCAGGACGATCTCATTGAGGAGGTCGCAGAACGTCGGGTCTTCATCCGACTCCCCTTTGAAGCGGGCCAGCACGGTGCCGGAGGTGGTCGCCACGAGTTTCTCCTCGCGGTATTCCAAGGGCCCCAGCGCATCCAAGGAGATCTTGGTCCCGAGTGAGCAGATGAGCTGGCCGTCCTCGGTGATCAGGAAGCCTTCCTCGCCCTTGCCCCAGAAGAGGGAATGGGTGGAATCGCAGAGCAGCACCACCTGTTCTGGCGTGACGCCTGCTCTTGCGCCGTAGGACTTCATGGCATTGTCCAGCGGGTTAGATAGCTTATCTCCCCAATAATAGTAGGCGGCGTTGGCCATCTTGTCTTTCACGACGCCCCGCAAGCAGTCCACTCGTACATCCAGGGGCACGAGTGCCTTGCGGCTGTTCCACTCGTCGCTGACGGCATCTGCATCCTCCGCATTCTGTGCGGCCTTCTGGTAGAGCTGCCAAGCCTCGGTGAAGTCGAATGTCTCGCTCTGCGGGTCGACGCAAAGCCGTGCTGCTCGGAGCAGTGCATCCTGGCTGCCGAGATCCAGGGCCGCTTGATAGTAGGCCAATGCCTCTGCATCCTGACCCTCGTCCTCCATTTCCTTGCCGAGCTGGAGGCCAAGTGCCTTGATTTTCTCCGCGGCTCCCGGATAGTCCTCCGCCAAGGCGCGCTGGTAATCGCGCCAGGCCTGCTGCCAGTCTGTCCTAACCTGCGGTTCCGTTTCTGCCTTGGCCTTTTCTTCCAGCGCCTGGCCCCAGGCAAAGGCCAGCGCGCCGATGGCCTGCCCTGCTTCTTCGCAGCCATAGGCCTTGGCTTTCTCGTACCAGTCCATGGCCTTGGCCTCGTCTTTTTCCATGCCCTTGCCCTGCTCGGCCATCTGGCCCAGATAGAGGCAGGCCGTGCCGTCGCCTTCTGCGACCAACGTCTCGTACCAGGCCAAGGCCTCGTCGTACTTTCCCGCATCTACTAGCGCCTGCGCGTCCTTGGCGGCCAATCTCCGGTAAGCAGCACACTGTTCATTCTGTTTCTTCTTCAGATATTGGTACAGCACCCAGGCCGCTTCCTTCTTGCCCAGCACAGCGGCTTCCACGGAAGACCACTGCGCTTCTTCCTGCTGGCCGTCTTTCGCCTGCAGGATTCCTGCCTGCCAGGCCGCTTCGGCACTGCCCATCTCTGCGGCAAGCAGAAAGGCAGATAAGGCGCGCGCTTTGTCTCTGGCGCCTAGCAAAGCCTCTGCCTCTTGGAGCTTCTTCTCGCGGAGCTCTTTAGACCATGCCGCTGCGTTACCTCTAAACTGCACCAGATGGAAGTGGACGCCATGACCAATCCAGTCGGTATCTCCTGGATGGTCGAGAGTCAGCTCTACCTCGCGGTCTATCCCCCAAAAGCTCACATCGTTGGCATCTGCCGGGATCCAGTACGTGCCAGCCGTCAGGGCGATGTACATAGGAGCCGTCCCCTCCTTGCGGAACATCTGAGGCAAGTCGCGGAGCTCGATCAGCAGAGCCATCAGCATGGCTGGCCCTGCCACCACATAAAAAGGACGGGAAAGGAAGTTCGGCATCCAGTCAGGGAAATGGAAATCCTGTCCGACTTTCTTGTCAATCTCATACGTCTGCCAGACCGACTTGGCCAGTTCGAGCTCCTCACCTTCGGACGCTGCGATATGGAACACATCCCTTGCGGCAGATGGCTCCAGCTCCAACAGCGCCTCATAGACCGACTGCGTCTCACCGGTTATCTCCAGGCAGCTGCAAAGACCTCTGAGCACCTCTTCTTTTTCAAGCTTGCCGCTGGCGTACCGTTCAAGCAGGTTCTTCCGCCGACTGTCTGCCTTGCTCGTCTCAAACGACACCTTCGGCACGCGGCCTTCTTCCGCCAACAGCTGATAGACCTCGTTGAACAGGTCGAACCGGCAGACCGAATTGATGAAATCGCGGGCCATGGCCGGATAATTCCGCTTGGCACTCCTGTCCTGGATGAAGCGCTCGAGACGGTCGGAATAGGAATTGCCTGTGATGCTGCGCCCGAGTGCGCTCAGGGCATCTTGCGCCGTGTTCATCATCGACGCCTTGATGGTGCCCGTGATGGCCCCCGTGATGCCGAAGCCGCCGCCACGCCAGCTCGCCTTGTCGGCCTGCCTCTCCACCGCCAAGTCCTTTTCATAGTCCTCAATGGCCGCCTTGTCTGCCAGCATGGCCTTGACAAGGTCCGTCGACGTGGCGGAATCGTCGAGCCTGTCCCAGAGATCCTTCTTCGTCACATAGTCGATGCCGCAGTCAATCAGGAGCTCCACGGCCTTCTCGAAAAGCGGGTCGCAGACGGTCATGCAGTACGCGAGCACCTGGGCTGAGAACTCCACGGGATTCTCCACCACATGTTCCTTCAGGTGCTTGCGTATCTCATATCGGGCGAGCAGCGCAATCCGCGTCCCCTCCCGATTGAACGGCGTCCAGAGCTGGTTGTAGATGGCTGTGGCCCGCGGCAGCTCCACTTCGTATTTTCCGAGAAGTGTGAAATGGCTGCCGGGGATATCTGTGAGCGGTTCATCCTGCGGCCCTGCCACAGGTGCCTGCCCTTCGTCAGCAGCAGTCCCATCATCCGGCCTTTCCGGGACCTTGGCTCCACAGTTGAAACAGAATCTAGCGTGATCCGGCAGCTTCGTGCCGCAGTTCATGCAAAACATCTTCTACACCCCCAAGTGAATCAGATGGTCATTGGTCTAAGTACTAGGTATAGATTCTGCTTCCACCGCGGGTTCTCCTGCAATGTCAATCACTGCAGGTGAGTCAGCTTGTACAAAAAGTCAGCACTGAACTTTTTGATCAGGAAGATGGCGAATCGAAAGGGAAATCTATCTGCGCGAATGGGCAGCAGGACTTTGCCGTGCTTCGTCGAATCAGATAAGGAAGTACAAGAACGGAGGAACTTTGGTGAAACACCGCTACACTTTCTATTGGATTCTATGGGGCCTCGGCGAGCTCTCAGGGCTAGGGCAGTGGCTGCTCTTGCGCTGGGCACTGCCCGTCCCGGAGCATGAGCTGCTCCTGACTTTCTCGCTACTGCCATTTGTCTATCTCGTGCCAAACATCCTCGGCAATCACCTGCCGCTGAACGTGACGCGGCTACTGGCGAGGATTGGCGGCTACTGGTTCATCTACGGCTACTACATGACGCTCCTGTTGCTGCCTGCCTTTGCCGTCTGGCTCGTCTGCCTTGCACAGCCATTCGGCCTTAGTCTTGACTGGTGGCATACCGTCTTTTCCGTCTATTACGGCCGGGCCTCCCTGCTGGGGCTGGCGGCCTTGCTCGCAGTCGGCAGCTGGCGCGCGCGCCATCCGGTGATGCACCGCATCGAGATGGAGACCGAAAAGCCCATCGAGCGGGCGTTCTCGGTGGCATTTGCCAGTGATATCCATCTCGGGGCCGTGCTGGGCCATTCATTTGCGGCAGAGCTGCGCCGCGACATGATGAATCTGCAGCCCGACCTCATCCTCTTCGGCGGCGATATCATCGACGGCGACCTTGGCTATGTACTGCGCGACAAGAGTTTCAAGGGATTTGCGGGACTAAAGGCCCCCTGGGGCGTCTATGCGGTCTTCGGCAACCACGACACGTACGGGATGAACCTCAGCAAGGAGCAGAAGCGCCTGAAACAGAACGGCGTGCGCTGCCTGCGCGGCGGCACGGTGCATCTCGTCGCCGGTGTATCGCTCGTGGGCATGGAAGACTACATGATTGCCCCGCACGCCCAGTTCCCGCAGGCAGAGCCCGACGCCTTCACGATTGCGATGGAGCACAAGCCGCTGCGCATCGAGCAGGCCGCCTCGCGCGGCATGGACCTCTACTTCGCAGGTCACACGCATGCCGGACAGTTCTGGCCCAACCGGTTCGTGACCAGGCGCATCTTCGCCCTCGATTATGGCGCAAAGCGCTTCGGCCACCTGCTCGCTATCGTCTCCAGCGGCTACGGCGCCTGGGGCCAGCTCTTCCGCCTCGGCCCGGCGCCGGAGATCGTGCTGGTGAACGTCAAGCCAACCCGCAAGGTCTGACGACCTGACGCCTTTGACACGCCTCATGGCTAAGGCCGGAAGATTTTGGTTTAATAAATTATGTGATATCTAGGAGGAATATTCATGAAAATCATGGCAATCAATGGCAGCCCGCGCCGTGCAGAGAATACGGCGCGACTGCTGCACAAGGCATTGGAAGGGGCCGCTTCGCTTGGAGCAGAGACGGAGTACATCGACCTCTACCCGCTGAAGTACAAGGGCTGTCTGAGCTGTTTCTACTGCAAGCGGAAGGACAAGGAGCACGGGGTCTGCATCGTCAAAGACGATCTCGCACCTGTACTGGAGCGCGCCAAGCAGGCAGATGCCCTGCTGTTCGGGTCCCCGATCTACTTCATGAATCTGACATCGGGCATGCAGACGTTCCTCGAGCGCTTCTTCTTCTCGCAGTACATCTACAGCAGGGAAATCCCTTCGGTACTCGGGAAGACCCTCCCTTCTGCATTCCTCTACACGATGAATGCGACAGAGGAACAGGCAACAGCCTTCCACATCAAAGAAAACCTGGCCGCCTACGAACGAGCGGCAGCCGATATCCTCGGCGCAAAGCCCTATCTGTTCTACGAGTTCAACACGCTGCAATTCAAGGATTACAGCAAATACGAGTCTTCAATCTTCTCCGAGGAAGAGAAGCGTGCCTATCACGAGAAGCACGGTGCTGAAATCGCAGAACAGGCATACGCACTGGGCAAGAAATTGATCCTGGATGCACAGAAGTTGTGAGGATGACACGAAAAAAGCGCTCATACGAGCGCTTTTTTTGTGCATTTTCCCGACGGAACCCCCTTTACTCTACGATATTGCGGTAGACGTAGGCCGCGATGACAGCCTGCAGCAGGACGAGTGCGGCGAGCAGCGTGAAGGCAGCGTAGAGGCTCGTCTGGTGGGCGATGAAACCGATAGCGGCAGGCCCCATGAGGATGCCGAGGTAGCCGAGCGTGCTGACAGCTGGCACAGCGAGGCTAATGGGCATGACGTGCTGTTTGCCGAGCAGCGAGAAGAAGACAGGCACGACATTGGCGCAGCCGACGCCGATGAAGAAGAAGCCGAGGTAGAGCAGGACGACGGTCGGCGCAAAGATGATGAAAAGGAAGCCCGCGACGGCGAGCAGACTGCCGCCGATGACGACGCGCTCCTGTCCGAGCTTCTGCACCGTCCAGTCGCCGAGCAGGCGCATCGTCAGCATGGCTGCCGAAAAGACAGTGAACCCCGTGCCCGCCAGAGCCATGTCAAAGTGGCGGACCGTCGTGAGGAAGACACCGCCCCAGTCCATGATGGCGCCCTCGACGAGAAAGGCGATGCAGGCAATGATGCCGACGAACGTCACGATGCCCTTCGGCAGGGCGAGGAGCTTACCGCCAGCATCGCCGCCGTACGGCAGCAGATGGCGCGAGGCCGCGAGCGTCACGAGCACAATGACGGCGGCCGCAATCCCCGTCGAGGCAAGAGTCGTCAGCGAAAAGGTGCCGACCCAGATGCCGAAAAGGCCCGCGCCAGCAAAGCCGCCGACACTCCAGAGCGCGTGCATGCCGCTCATGAGGCGTCGCCCCGCCGCTTTCTCGACGATGACCGCCTGGATGTTGACGACGACATCGATGCAGCCCATCGTCGCACCGAAGATCAGCAGCAGCGGTATGGCCAGCTGGAAGGAGGACACCGTGCAGAGCGCGAGCAGCAGCGCGCCATAAACGAGCCCCGCAGCGGTCAGCACCCTGCGGCAGCCGAGCCGCACCGCCGCCGCGCCCGAGAGCGGCATCGTCAAAAGCGAGCCAATGCCGATGCATAAGAGCAGCATGCCGAGCACATCCTCCGCAATGCCGAGCCGCGCCTTTAAAAGCGGCACGAGAGGCGCCCACGAGGCCGCACCGAACCCTCCGACAAAAAAGATTGCCCGCGTCGCATGCTGTTCCGCCAGACCAGGTTTTCCATATTCTTGTATCACGCAATCATCCCCCTTTTTGTAAACACGGTAAACACGCCCCATTGTAGCATAGACCGCCACGTTTTGCCATTGCTTTTCACACAGGGACGAATCGAGCCATAAAAACGTCCGGTATCAGACGTTTCACGGTACCGGACGTTTTGTATGGCAATTTGATTTGGACGAGATGCCAATCACTTGCTCAAGAGCAGCTTGCAGACGGCGCAGCCCATGAGCTTGAGCGAGTAGCCGAGAGCGCGTTCATCGAAATCGAAATGGGAGTCGTGATGACCGGCGGCGAGGTTGGCACCGACCATCATATAGGCTGCCTGGCCGCCGTGCGACTGGACGCGCTCCATGAAGTAGGAGAAATCCTCGCTGGCGCCGAACGGGCACGCACCGACGACTTCATGGAAGATGCCGAGGCTCTTCGCCTCTTCTTCCAGAAAAGCGGCAAGCTCTGGCGAGTTGCTGCCGCCGGCTGCGCCGCCGACTTTCTCGATATCGACCTTGACGTCATACATCATGGCCGCGGCCTTGATGATGCGCTGGGCTTCCGTCTCCATGAAGGCATTGATCTCGCTCGTCGCGCCGCGCGTCTCAAGGCAGAGCAGTGCCTTGTCGCCGATGACATTGCGGCCGCTGCCCGCATCGAGACGGCCGACATTGATGCGCGAGGCGCCTGCCGAATGACGCGAGATGGCATGCAGATTGAGCGCGGCGCAGGCAGAAGCAAGCAGTGCATTCTTGCCTTGCTCCGGCGCAGCGCCTGCATGGGCCGGAACGCCCTGGAAGCAGGCATCGTATTTGCTCGTCGCCAGGAAGCCCGTGACGTTGCAAGCGACTGTCCCCGTCTTGCGCATCTTGAAGCCGAAATGCGCGCCGAGCATGTAGTCGACATCATCAACAATGCCGCTCTCGACCATGGCATGCGCACCGCGCACGCCCTCTTCTGCCGGCTGGAAGCAGAGCTTGATGGTACCGCACAACTGGTCTTTGAGGCTGGCCAGCAGCCTGGCCAGCGCGAGGCCGACCGTCGTGTGGCCGTCGTGGCCGCAGGCATGCATCGCCCCTGCATGGCAAGAGGAAAAGCCCTCTTTATTGGCGCGGTGCGATGCTTCTCCCGTCTCCGTCACATCATTGGAATCCATGTCGAAGCGAACCGCGACAACAGGGCCGTCCTCCGAGAACTTCATAACGCCGAGCACGCCCGTGCGGCCACCGTCCATTTTCTTAACCCAGTCGGGATCAGCGCCTTCTGCGATGGCGCGCTGCTGCTCCTTGGCGAGTTTCTCAGCCGATGGCACGCCCATCATAGCATCCTGACGAATGGTATCAGCCCCCGTCTTGACCGTGTAGCCGAGCTCCGCAAGCGTCTTGGCTACCTTGGCCGCCGTGCGGAACTCCGTCCAGCCCGGCTCCGGATGGGCGTGCAGATCACGGCGACAGGCTACCATGTTCTCCTGCATATCATCGGCGAATTTCAAGATTGTCTCTTTGAGATCCATCATAATTCCTCCTATACGTTATCCTTAAGACAAGAAAAAGGTGCCGCAGAGCAGCACCTCCTATTCATCAGAAGAGCAGGATCAGCATGCCGACCGTCAGTGCGCAGAGCATCGGAATGGCATTGCGTTTCGTGATCTCCATCGGGTTGACACCAGCGATACCAGCGCAGATGATGGTCGCGCCAGCGATTGGCGACATCGTGCGCCCCAGCGTGCCGCCGAGCGTCGCCATGCTGCCCATCTGGACCTGCGACATGCCGAAGTCCGGTGCATACGGCGTGATGGCTTCATTGAAAGCAAACGTCGCAGCATCGCCAGAACCAGTCAAAAGGCCGAGCAGGAACGGGCCAAAAGCCGCACAGATCTTGACAATAGCCGGATTGTTGAGCATTGCGTCAATGAACCATTTGACGAGACCAATCGACGTGAGACCGGCAACAAAGACGCCAGCAGAGATGATGATGCCGATGATGCTGCCATACGCCTTGCCCATACCCTCAAAGAATGCATCGCAGAGTGCTTTCGGTTTCGTGCGCGTGACCACGAGCGTCAGGAGAGCACCGATGATCATGGCATGCGGTACGCCCATCTTGAAGATTGGCACAATCTTCGTCGAGCCGAGCAACAAGATGACAATCGGGACAACCGGCATCAGCGCATAGAGGTAGTTGACCTTGAAGTTCGCATCCACCTGCAGATGCTCGGGGACATGCCCTTTATCTTCCTTGAGGACATGCGCGATGATTGTGATGCAGATGGTCGCTACGAGTAGAGAAGCGAGGTTTGCTTTGTAGTGAAAGCCAATGACATCCATGACATCGACTCCAGCAATCTTCGCAACAAAGGGGTTGTGCGCAAGGCCAGGGTTCAGCATGCTGCCGTACGTTCCGCATTTGACGGCGGCAGCCGCAAGAGCAGGACCGACACCAGCTGCCATGAGCAGCGGGATGAAGATGGCACCAGCCGCAGCCGCCGTGCCAGCGGCACTCGGCAGCGCGATGTTGACGAGATACGTGCAGATGACGACGCCCGGAATCAGGAAGAAGCGGACGCGTGAAATCACAGAAGCCATTGCATTAATCAGATGCTTATCGCATTCCGTGAAGCGCACCGCCAGCGCAAAGCCCATGACCGAGCAGACCGCCTGAATCAAGCCGCTGTTCGTCATGCTCTTCGCAAAGGCATCGAGTGCAGCCATCGGCACACCGCCGATGGCCGCCATGAGAATACCGGAACCAATCAGCGTGATGCGCGCATCTGCGCCCTTGACAAGCGCGTAGACGACACCGCAGACGATGATGGCTCCGACAATCAGCATGAGTGTTACCATACAGGATTCCACCTTTCTTGCGATAAATAAAAATAATTATATCATTATTATAAAGTTGCGGTATAATAATGTCAATAAACGCGCGATAAACGCGCGATGAAAATCGCTAAGTATATAGGTATACAATAAGAATACATGAGACCATGGGAGGTATAATCATGATTTCCAAACAACGCTTGCAGCAGCAGCTCGCTGCTCTGAAAGAAATCACGGCGCCGGGGCGGGGAATCAACCGGCTGGCGTTCACGGATACGGACTGGCAGGGGCGCGCATATCTGATGGGGCTGATGCGTGAGGCGGGCATGGAACTGCGCGAGGATGCGTTTGGCAATGTCATCGGCCATGTGCAGGGCGCGGACGAGAGCCTGCCTGCTGTCATGTTCGGCTCGCATGGTGACAGTGTGCCGGAAGGTGGCAATTTCGACGGCATCGTCGGCATCCTCGCGGCGATTGAGACAGTCCGCTCGATGCGCGAGGACGGCTTCACGCCGAAGCGGCCGCTCGAGGTCGTCTTATTCCTCTGCGAGGAGTCGAGCCGCTTCTCAGCGGCGACGCTCGGCAGCCGGGCCATGCGCGGGGAGCTCTCGCAGGAAGACCTCGTGCGGCTGCACGACAAGGAAGGCCACACGCTCTACGAGGTGCTCAAGGGACGCGGCCTCGACCCCGACCATATCGAGTCAGCACGCTATACAAAACCGCTGCACGCCTTTCTCGAGCTCCACATCGAGCAGGGCAAGGTTCTCGAACACGAAGGGCTGCCCATCGGCCTTGTCACGGGCATCGCGGCGCCGACGCGCTTCTACGTCCATATCCACGGCAGTGCCGACCACAGCGGCGCGACGCCGATGAACCTGCGGCACGACGGTCTCTGCGCGGCAGCGGAAGTCGTACTGGCTGTAGAGCGTGAAGCCTCGTCGTACACGGAATCCCCTGTTGTCGGCACGGTCGGCGTCCTCGAGGTCACGCCGGGCGCGATGAACGTCATCCCAGGCGAAGTCCGGCTCGGCGTCGACCTCCGCAGCACCTCAGGCAAGGCCAAGGACACCGTCGAGCAGGCCGTCCGTCAGGACATCGCCTCCATCGTCGAAAAGCGTCAGCTGGCGTATGACATCGAGCCTGTCAGCAAAGAAGAGCCTGCGCGCATGGACGCGACGCTCGTCGGACTGCTCGAGGACACAGCCAAAGAGCTCGCCTTTCCCTATCGCCGGATGATGAGCGGCGCCGGTCATGACAGCATGCACTGGGCCGACTACGCACCGACGGCCATGATCTTCATCCCGTGCCGCGCAGGCATCAGCCACAATCCAGCCGAGCACGCCGAGCTCGCGGACATCGTGCGCGGCACGGAGCTGCTCTCCGCCGCTGTGCGCAAGCTCGCCAGCGAGTAAGTCGGACAGTCCGACAAGCCGACTGTCCGACCACACGAAGCCACATCAGGAATCCTCCCTCCCCGACTGCCTGATGCTGCTCATCACAAATCCAATCTCAAGAGATTGGATTTACGTCAGAAAGATAATCTGATACAATAGAATTGTGCAGAGAATACATCTGAGCAGCGTTCCCCCTGCGGAGCGCTCCATCCATGCATCATAAATCCGAATTACTATTGCATCAGAAAGGACAGCCCCATGACTGAAATAAACGAAAAAGAAGACCTCCTGCTGCTCGACAAGCAGCTCTGCTTCCCGCTCTACGCCTGCGCGCGCAAGATTGTTGCAGCCTACCACCCCTTCCTCAAGAAGATTGGCCTGACCTACACCCAGTACGTCACAATGATGGTCATCTGGGAAAAGAAGGAAATCTCCGTCCACGACCTCGGCGAGCGCCTCTACCTCGACTCCGGCACCCTGACTCCCGTGCTCAAGAAACTCGAATCCTTCGGCTACATCGAGCGCCACCGCAGCACCGAAGACGAGCGCGTCGTCATCGCCATCCTGACCGAGAAAGGCCAGGCCCTCAAAGAACAGGCCCGCCAGGTCCCCGAGCAGATGGGCTGCCACCTCGCCAACCGGGGCGTGACCTTCAGCCCGGACGAAATCACCGCACTGAAAGGCGACCTCTACAAGATTCTCAACGGTCTCAAGTGACGTTCCACGACAAGAACCCCGCCAAGCCGCGCTGCCTCGCAACGCCCCGCTCGACGGGGATTCTTTTGTATTTAGAAAGGTTTACCAGATGCCGAGTAATTTCCACCAGATGCTGCCGATGCCGATCCAAATGACGAAGTTGATGACCGAGCAGAGGAAGCCGATGCGCCACCAGTCCTTCTGCGAGACGAAGCCCGCGCCGAAGAAGATTGGCGCTGCGCCGGTCGAATAATGCGTGAGCCCTGCCATGATGTTGGAGAGCACCGCAAGACCGATGGCTGCGAGGTAGACAGGAGCACCTGCTGCAACGGCCACGGCCAGGAATGCTGCATACATACCCGTCACATGGCCCGAGAGGCTCGCAAAGGCATAGTGGCTGTAGAGGTAGACGAGGAACAGGATGGAGAGCGTGACCGTCCACGAGACGCCCGACAGCATTGCCGTGACCGACTCCGCGAACCACGGGATGAAGCCAATCTTGTTGAGTGCGCTGGCCAGTCCGACGATGCCACCCATCCACATCATGCCATCCCAGGCGCCTTTTTCCGTCAAAACATCGTTCCAATTCAGGACGTTCGTCATCAGCATGACCGTCACGCCGAGCAGCGCCGCGATGGTCGCATTGATGTGCGTGTACTGCGATGTACTCCAGAGCAGCAGCGCGCCGATGAAGATGCAGCTGATGATCTTCTCGTCGCGCGACATCGGCCCCATCTCCTGCAATTTCTCACGAGCCATCGCCTGCGCCTGCGGCGTCTCCCGGATCTCCGGCGGATAGAAATGGTAGAGGAACATCGGGATGATGATCATCGACAGGATGACTGGGACGATGCAGGCCGTCGCCCAGAAGCTCCAGCTCAATGTGACATCTGCCGTGTCGGCCGCCAGCTGTGCCATGAGCGGGTTTGGCGCACAGCTCGTCAGGAAGGCCGCCGCAATCGGCGCATCGGCCTGGAACGACACGACCATCAGGAACGCGCCGATCTTCCGCGCCGTCGCGCCCGGCTCCGAGCCAAAGACCGAAGCGAGGCTGCGGACAATCGGGAACATGATGCCGCCGGACCGCGCCGTATTCGACGGCGTCGCCGGGCTGATGATGAAGTCACTGAGCACCAGCGTGTAGCCGAGCTTGAGGCTACTGCTGCCGAAGAGACGTATGAGCTGATACGCGATGCGCCTGCCGAGCCCCGTCTTGATGAAGCCCTTGGCAAACAGGAACGCACTGACGATCAACCAGATTGTCGTATTGCTGTAGCCAGCCAATGCCACATTCGGCTTGATCGTGTTCGTCAGCGCCGCCAGCGTCACGCCAGCCAGAGCCACCGCCCCGAGCGGCATCGGCTGCAAGATGAAGCCCACAATCACCGCCGCAAAGATCGCGAACAGATGCCAAGCATCCACCCCCAACCCCGCCGGAACAGGGCAAAGCCAAAGGACCACCAACAGCCCCAACGTCAATCCACCACGCTGCAATCGACTCATCGTAAAACCCCCCTGATGACTTTTGAATCGTCGCAATATTGACTATTTACATAACACTATTATAGAGAGCTTTTGTCTATAGGTCTAATATTAAATTTACTATATGAACCATAATAATATCCCTATGTATATAAAATGGATAAAGTTTCGCATTTTGTCAGCAGAGATATCTCAATTCAAAACGAAATAGTATAATTGATACAAGAAATCACGACGCGTGCTCTGTCGCGACAGAGCGCGTGAAAGGGAGTTTTTGCATGGACGAGGAGCCAATCAAGAAAACACTGCACCGGTACTATGACCTGATTGCTGGCGGTGTCTGCCTGATCCGGCAGACGGCGGAAGAGCAGATTCTCTTTGTCAACGAGGAGATGCTGCGGATCTACCAGTGCGCAACGGAGGACGAGTTCTTCCAGCTGACAAAGGGGCGCTTTGCGGGGCTGATGGAGGCGGAGGACTACATCCCGCTTGAAGCGCGCACGAACAGCCGACATGGTGATTTAGATGAAGGTTATTCCTTCCTGACGTTCCGCTGCTACACGAAGACGGGCAACTACCGCCACATCGAGGGGACGTTCCACAAGGTGAACAGCCCGACGTTCGGCAAGATCTGGATGCTGAACCTCGTCAACAAGGAACGCAGTATGGCCGACAGTGACCTCGACCCCGTCACAGGCCTCCTGAACATGCACGCTTTCTACCAGCGCGTACAGAAGAAAACGAACGCTCTGCGCAAGACTGCGGAGCCAGACGCTCTCGAGATGCGCTACTGCCCGGTTTACCTGAACCTGACGAATTTCAAGGTCTACAATGAGCTGCACGGCATCTACGAGGGCGACCGCATGCTGCGCAAGATCGGACAGCTTTTGAAAAGCGCGTTCCCGGCCTCGTACATCACGCGCCTCTCGGGCGATAATTTCGCGCTCTTCGTGCCGCGCGACGGCCTCGAAGTAAAGCTCAAGGAGGTCTGCCAGGCTGTCAACAACGAGGTCCGCATGCCCAACATCACGATGAAGGCGGGCATCGGGATCATCGAGGCGGCTGCCAGCGCACACCGTCGCCCCATCACGACGTACTTCGACCAGGCAAAACTCGCCTGCGACAGCATCAAGAAGGATGCGACGCGCTCGGTGGCCTTCTACAACGAGTCCATGCGCCAGAGCATCACCGACCGCATCTTCATCCTCGACAACCTCGACCGGGCCATCCGCAAGGGCCATATCCAGGTCTACTACCAGCCTGTCGTGCGCGCGATGACAGGTAAATTCTGCGGCTGCGAGGCCCTGGCACGCTGGATTGACCCCGCGAAAGGCCTCCTGCCGCCGGACAGCTTCATCCCTGTGCTCGAAGAGTCGCGCCTGATCTCGCGCCTCGACTGCCACGTCATCGAGGAGGTCGCAAAGCTCCTGCGCTACCAGATGGACAACCACTTCCCGATGGTCCCGGTCTCGGTGAACCTCTCGCGCTACGACTTCCTGCTGATGGACCCGCTCGCCTTCGTCGAGCGCATCGTCGAACAGTACCACATCCCGCGCTATTACCTGCGCATCGAAGTCACAGAGTCTGCGCTCGTCAAGAACCGTCACCTGCTCATCGAGAAGCTGCACCAGTTCCACCAGTCGGGCTATCAGGTCTGGCTCGACGACTTCGGCAGTGCCTACTCCTCGCTCAACGTCCTGCAGAATTACGAGTTCGACGAGCTCAAGATCGACCAAGGACTCCTGCGCTACTTCAACGAGGACAGCCGCAAGATCATCCGCTCCATCGTGCTGATGGCCAAAGAGATGGGCATCCACGTGCTGGCAGAGGGTGCAGAGACAAGGGAACACATCGATTTCCTGCGCGCTATCGGCTGCGAGAAGATCCAGGGCTATTACTACAGCCGTCCGATGCCGTACGAGCTCCTGCGCGAGCAATTCCAGGAGGCAGGCTGGCAAGTCGAGACCCCTGCCAGAGGAGCAGGCCCTCGATGCAGCAGGGCTCATCAATCTCATCACCGATGCCCCGGTCGCCATCTTCCAGTACCGCGAGGACCGCGCTGTCATCCTCAGCGAGAATGAGGCTTACCAGAATGCCCTCACCACGACCGGCACCAGCAGCCTTCAGGAATTCAATGCGAACATGCAGCAGCAAAGCTATCCGATGCGTGAGAAGTTCATGGCGTTCCTCGCGGCCGCGGTGCACAGCAGCGGCGAGCGGCGCATGACCTTCGTCGAGAACGGCCAGTACTTGCGCCTGAGTGCCGAGAAACTCGCCGCTACGCCAGATTTCACGCTCGTGCTCGCACGTCTCGCAAACATCACCTATGACCAGGACCTCACGTCATTCCAGCAGTACGAGACCGTCTTCCGCAATCTCATGCTCGTCTACGACGAAATCTACTTCCTGGACCGGGAAAAGAAAGCGCTCCACATCATCGAGAGCATGAACGCCTTCTGGCAGGCCGGTGATGTCATCACAGACTTCAAAGACAAGATAGACGTCTATGCCCGCCAATTCATCTACGCCGACGACCGCACGCGCTTCCGCCAGTTCCTCGACCCGGAGGCGATCTGCCGTCAGGCCGAGCGGTCCGGCCGCTCCGAGGCCATCGAGATGTTCCGCGTGCAGAAGCCGAATGGCCGCTTCGTCTGGATGATCTTCGACGCCATCGTCATCTACAAGAGCGCCACCAAGGACATCCTGATCTGCGTGCGTGAGAACATCTGGGAGCGCCAGGAGAACTTGTACACCCTGCTGCCGCAGTTCCTGGCCGACCTGAATCCGGACAGGCTCCCTCCGTCTCCCGCAGACGAAGAGTCCGCAATCTGGCGCGCCGTCTGGAATTTCTCGCCCGATCCCGTATACTGGAAAGACCGTGCGCTGCGCTACCGCGGCGTCAACCCCGCCTTCCTTGAGTACGTCGGCATGAAGGACGCCAGCGAAATCCTCGGCAAGACGGATGCTGAACTCGGCTGGTGCCTGCAGGATGAGGACGAGGAACACGCTGAGCGCGCTGCCCTGCAGAAAGGGAAGATCTGCAAGGATTACCCTGCGACCCTTATCGTGCACGGCATCCCGAGGCGCATCCTGATGACCTCCTTCCCCATCCATCAGCACAGCAATATCATAGGCGTCTTCGGCTACTTCCGCACGGCAGATGAAGAGGAGAATCAGCGCCAGCTCGAGCTGCTCGGCATCCGCGACCATGTGACGGGACTCCTCGGCTACCGCGGCATGATCATGGCGGGCATGGAGATAGAAGAGGACCGCATCCACCGCCAAGAGGATTACCTGGCCCTCATCCTGCAGGTCCCGGAGATCAAGATACTGGCCCACCAGTACAGCCCCGAAATCCAGCAGGCAATCCTCAAGACCATCCGGGACGGCATCCTCGAGCTCGGGCCGATTTCCAGCATCGCCTCCTACATCGGCAGCGGCGTCTTTATCTGCTTCGGCAAGACACGCTTCCTCGACGGCCTGACCGAAAAAATCGAACAGCTGAAGGCGCACATCGAGGGCCTCACCTCAATCGCCGGGGTCAGCTGCACCCTGACGCTCAACTACACCACCATCCGCGGTTCAGAAGCCCATGGCTTCAACACGCTCCTCTATCAGCTCGCCAAGCGCCTCCACGATGTCACCAGCCAGCGCTGGCCCTTCGAGCGGCCGCACGGCGAGATCATCGAGCTGAACGTCAGCCAGCTCGACAGCCTAGACGATGGCATCGCGCTTACCGACATCGCCACCTACGACTTCCTCTTTCTCAATCACGCCATGCTGCGCATGATGCACCTGCCGGATACACCCGATTCCTACAAGGGTAAGAAATGCTATGAGCTGCTGGCCGGGCGCGCAGCCCCCTGCGCCGACTGCACCGACAGCATCCTGGAGCGGGATGCCTTCCGCACCTGCCGCCGCGCCATGCGCTTCACGAGCGGTTCCGTCCTGCAGCGCGACACCCTCGTGCCGTGGAATGGCAGGACCGCGCGCTTCTCCATCACCACCGACCTGCAGCACGGCCAGATGGGGAATGAGCAGGAGCGCAAGAGCCTGCTGCGCCGCGAAGAAGTCATCAACGACATCATCTCCCTGGGCATCCAGGAGTCCGACCCCGAAGAGGGCATCCACAAGATCATGGCCAAAGTCGGCGAGATCCTGCAGGCCGAACGCTTCCTGATCTTCGAGGAGGGCGCAAAAGACACCGTCAGCGCGACATACGAATGGCGCCGTGACACAGCAGGGTCCATCATGAAAGACGTACAGGACATCCCGCGCGCACGGATCCAGCCGCTCTACGACCACTTCGCCCACAGCCGCATGCTGATCCTCAACGACACCGACAGCTTCCTGCAGCTCCACCCGGGCTTCCAGCCCGTTCTGCACGGCATCACGAGCCTCGTCTCCGGCCACCTCATGCAGTCAGGCCGCTCCATCGGCTTCACCGAAGTCATCAACCCGGCCTCCGAAGCCTTTGCCTCGGCCACCTTCCTGCTGAGCTCCCTGACGAGCGTCATCGCCATCATGCTGCGCAACCGTGACATGATCCGCCGCCTCGAGAGCTACAGCTACCGCGACCAGCTCACCGGCATCAGCAACCGCCGCGCCCTCCTTTCCTACATCCGCACCATCCCCGACGGCACCTCACTCGCCTTCATCTTCGGTGACATCAACGGCCTCAAGAAAGAGAATGACACAAAAGGCCATGAAGCAGGCGACCGCCTCATCCAGCGCTCCGCCGACGTCCTCGCCGAAGCCGCAGACCGTGATCACGTCTTCCGCATGGGAGGCGACGAATTCCTGCTGATTGCGGAAAACATCGGCCAGAAAAAAGCCGATGCACTCCTGCAAAGCCTTCAGGAGACATACGCCGCACGCCGCCTCAGCGTCGCCCTCGGCTACACCGTCAAGAAAAGCCCCATCACCAACATCGACGCCGTCCTCTCCGAGACCGACGCCCTCATGTACGAGAACAAGCGCCGCATGCACGAGCAGGCCGGTCAAGTATAAAAACGCGTAAAAAAATGCCAGCAACAAGGTAGACTCGAATCCCCATGTTGCTGGCATTTCTGCTACCACAATTCAATTGAGGGACGCACAACACGTCAGCAGACTTCTCGCCTGCGGTTTGCCTGACTGTCTCCGTCACACTTTGCCGTAAAGCTCGATGAAGCGCGCGACGGACATGCCGTGCTGCTCCAAGAGACGCTTGCCGGTGAACGTGAGGTTGCGTTCCTTGAGTCCTTTCTTAATGATGTCGATGCAGGCGCGCCCCATCTCGCTCGTGGTATCGAAAGGCTCTTCCTCAACATCGAGGGCAATCGCATCGCCGAACATCTTGATAGCATCCATCTCCCAGGCCGCGTTGTCGGCCTTTGCCTGCACCTCGCGCTCCACCGCCGCGCGGATATCTGCGTCGCGCTTCCGGTAGTCCTGCTCGATGGCCTTGTAGAGAAACGCAGGCAGATCCTTGACCTTCCGCTTCTCCGCCAGCTCTAGCGCGTACTCCATGCGCCGCTTGAACTCCGCATTGCTGCCGCAGAGCGTCGTGAGCTTGTTGATAGCCTGCTCCGATAGGCCATGCCATTCCCGCTTCGGTAAGGCACGCTCCAACGCGATTGTCTCCTTCACTGCGGCATCTGGTGTCACATGGCTGCAATCCATCGTGAAAGTGAACCCCGTTATCTTTCTCCCCGTCTTCGTCGGCTCATAGCTAAGCTGATACTGCGTCCGCTGATTGATTTCACGAAGAGGCGCATCCAATACACGCCGCTTGAACTCTGCCATGAGCTTATACTTTCCTTCATCCACATTGAGCAAGAACCGCAAGTCGTCCACTTCGATGTGTCGGACAATCCTCTTTCCCTGCATCGTCCCCCGATACTGCAGCATCAGTTCCAAGAGACGGATTGCATATGCCGACGACAATTGGAAGATCTGTTTGAGTCCAATCCTCGTATACCCCTTGCGAGATTCGTAGATATCCAGCAGGAACGGCCGCATGTTGTGGTTGAACTGGATGCGCAGGCCATCCTTTGGTTTGTAGCGGATGACATCGAAAACCGTGTAAATGACAAAACCTCCTTTGCCATCCCGCAACTTAATAGTACGTTCCATCAAACCGTCACAGACTTCTTCAAGCCTTGTGAGATAGGAGCCATTGCCAAAGATTGCTTTGAGCTCGCCGGGCTTTAGGTGCAGTTCCTTGAACTCATGGTCATAGTATTTATCCTTCTCAGACAGGTGTGGGTTGACTGCCGCTACCGCCAGCAGAAACAACCGCATCTCCAAAGCATTCATCGGTTTCCTGGCTTCAATCAACGGATTCGATTGGTAGACTTCAGGGGATTTCTCTCGTTCCATCTGTATTCTCGCTTTCTACACAAAACATTGGCGAAATGTAACCTGATGCCCCCAAATCGCTTCGTTGGCCTTAAAATACAGGTTATTTTTTGTACATGTATTATATTACACCAAATATATGTACATGTAAACAGATACATTTTCCACATACAACACAAAATCAGGTTATAAATCGTACATACTCAGGTTAGAATCCGTACGTATAAAAAACATAAATTGGTTACAATCTGTACATATATTTCCCCGCAACCCCTTGTACCACAAGGCTTCCAAACGCCGAAAGCATAGAAAGCATTTATGCTAAAAGCAAGCAAAGCATAGGGCTGTTATCCACAGCCTCCAGCTTGCTTGCTTTTTCGCATAGCATCTTTTTATTTTCATCGAACTTGCTGGTACCGACTCTGCCACATCCAAAAAAGGACTAGACGTGACTTAATTACCCTATCGAATCCCATGCAATCTTGTTCTCTCTAGTGGTTCTGCTCTATTATAGATTAAGGGATATACAAACAGCGACTTTCCATCTTTACCTGAGCTGCTAGGTCACAATCTGTTTCCATTCAGGTCACATATTGTCCCTAGAATTTCCCGCAAGACCTCATGCCGAAAGCGTTTCCTTTCACAATGATCATTTTTTCAGATACTGGTCGAAGAAATCCGTGATGATCTTGAGCACGGGTTCCTGGACCCAGTATTTGCCGCCGTGTGCAGCGCCGGTGACGAGGTAGCGCTCACTCGGGATGCCGCTTTTCTGCAGGGCCTGGTAGAGCAGGTCAGTCTGACTCGGGGAGACGACGGTGTCGGCCGTGCCGTGCATCATGAGCATCGGGGCGCTCGTCTTGCTGATGTAGTGGATGGGGTTGGCCGCCTCGGCTGCCTGCTTGTCGGCGAGGATGCCTCCGTCACGGCCGCCGAAGACAGGCGAGCCGTTGACCCAGAGGGCTTCCGTCGCGCCAGCAGAACGGTGCTTTGCCTGGACTTCTTCGGAGAAGTCGGCGCCAACTTGCGTGAGGTCGGAGAGCCCGTAGAGGTCGACAGCGGCCTTGACATCACTCGTGACCTGGAGATTCTCGCCCTTGTCGAACGTCGTCGTGCCGCTCGTCGTACCTGCCATGGCCGTCAGATAGCCGCCTGCACTGCCGCCGACAATGCCAACGCGCGCCGGGTCGATGCCGAAGCGGTCGGCATTCGCCTTGAGGTAGCGGATGGCCGCCTTGACATCCTCGAGCGGCTCCGGGAATTTCGCCGTCGGTGCGACGCGGTAGTTGATGCTGCCGACGACATAGCCGTTCTCCGCCAGGTGCATGCGGAACTGGACGCCATTGTCCTTGTTGGCGTTGATGAAGCCGCCTCCCGTGACAAAGAGGATGGCGGGCTTCTTTTCCTTCGTCTTCGGCTGCAGGATGTCCATCTGCATCGGCACATTCGCATAACCGCGGCTCGGCACCTGCTCGTAGACGATGTTCGAGATCAGTCCGACTTCTGTTTTGTCCGCCTTGACATCGAGGATTTTGCTCGCCACATGGCCCCGCATGTCCTTCGTCGCCGAATCCACATGCACCTGCGGTTGCGCTGGTGCCGCCATGGCCGATTGCCCCATGAGCATCATGCCGCCGGTCATCATCGTCATCATCAGCAGTTTAGCAATTTTCTTGTAGCTCTTCATAGAAATCCCTCCGACTCAATAATACGATATGGTACTATTATAGCATAATCATCCGATGATGATTACAATTTATTCTTATATTGCTAAATTCGATTTGACAAAATAAAAAATATCACGTATACTGGAAACATAGCACGAAGAAAGATATACGGCAGGCCGAGCGCCGCCGTAAAACACAACGACGCAACTACGACGCAACTACATAGAAGCGCATGGCGCGCAAGTAACAAGAGAAAGGAAGATCATCATGAATATCTACGATTTCACGGTCAAGACGAGTCAGGGCAAGGAAAAGTCGCTGGCAGACTACAAGGGTAAGGTCCTGCTGATCGTCAACACGGCCAGCAAGTGCGGCTTCACGCCGCAGTTCGACGAGCTGCAGAAGCTCTACCTCGCCTACAAAGACAAGGGCTTTGAGATCCTCGGCTTCCCGTGCAACCAGTTCGCCGCACAGGATCCGGGCAGCAACGAAGAGATCCAGCAGTTCTGCCGCTACAACTACGGCGTGACGTTCCAGATCTTCGAGAAGGGCGATGTCCGCGGCGAAACGGCCCAGCCGCTCTTCCAGTACCTCACGAAGGAGAAAGGCTTCGAGGGATTCGACAAGGAGCATCCGAACGCCGCAGTGCTCGAGGATGTTCTCAAGAAGAACTTCCCGGAGTACCTCGAAGGCGACGGCATCAAGTGGAACTTCACGAAGTTCCTCATCGACCGCGACGGCACGGTCGTCAAGCGCTTCGAGCCGACGAAAGTCCCGTCGGCCATCGCCGCAGACATCGAGAAACTGCTCTGACCGCCTGCGACAGTCCGACGGTGAATTCCGCCTGAACAGCAAATAATATACAGCAAAAATCCCGGCGCACTGGTCATGCGCCGGGATTTTTGTGTCCGTATTCATTGAGTGAGCCAGTAACTCTCATCGATCCACTTCATGATGGCCGCATCGGGATGCGTATCATCCAGCACGACGGAGATCCAGGTCTTGTGGTTCATGTGATAGGCCGGATAGACACTTGGCAACTGACGGAGGGCCTCCCCCTGCTCCGGCTGTATCTTCAGGTTGATGATATCGACGAGAGCAGGATTGTCGTTCTTGTCGAGCACGGCGCGTTTGACGTGCATGATCAGGGCAAACCACTTCCGATTGGAAGCATGACGAAAGGTTCCGTAGGACTGATAGCGCGTTTCTTTCTCCCAGGGGAAATCCGGCGCGACCTGAAAGCGCTCAAGGATGCTCTGCGTCAGTCGGTTAGCCTGGTCGGACGCGAACAGCACATCTTGGCAGCAGGCCGCCGCAACCGCCTCCAGAAGTTCCTCATAGGCTGCGCGGACGGTGTTGACATATGCGCCCGTAGCATTCTTCTGGTGCAGCTGGTAGTAATCCTCACGGGAAATCGCGTCAATCACGCGGCCCGTGACCACGCCCTTCTCCGTCACCGTCAGGACGGCCTCGAAGTCTCCATTAAAAAAGCTCCGCTCGAGCACATAGTCTTCCCCGACTTGTTGGAATCCAAAAGCGAGCATCTTCTTCAGCACCCATCGCTTCCGAGCAAAAACACATTCTTCAATCGACGCCATGATTTTCCTCCCTCTGACAAATCCCACAACTTATACCATTCACTGCGCAGGCACAAAACTCCAACAGCCACAAATGCCATCATAAGTGACTTATTCACTTGGACGAGTGCGACGGGGTATTTATCCGAAGATGAGAAGTTCTGCCCTGTATTTTCACATCTCGATAAAGACAATTCGTCCGGATTTCGGGATTCTTACCCGAAAACGCCTTGGCCGCGCGTTTGTCGCCATACAGTTGCCAGCGCAGCCATGCTGTGACATAACCGTCAGCTTCATAGAGCATCTGCCCATGCTCTGTATCCTTACGGCGGGCCATGACCTTTGGTCCGGAAATTTTCGCATACATTGACTGCAGATCTTTTTGGGGCAGGACGAGCTTGAGCTCAAAGTCCCCCTTTGTCCCAGATAGCAAGAAGATAGGGCATTGGACCTTTGTCAGATCATACGTCCAGTGCAGTGCTTCAGAAAGCCGTTCATTTGCTGGGGATAGTGCTACCGCGGTGCGGTACAGCGCATGATGTGGCTGAGATGTGATGGCATTGAACACACCAGCACCTCCTTGCGAATGCCCCGTGATACCTATTCGTGCGGTATCAATCTGATGAAAGAAGCGGCTATGGGCATCTTCATTGAGTTCCAGCAATTTTGCTACCGTAGTATCGGCCGACTGTCCTGTACCAGTGCTGGGATCTTCGTTGCCGATGGCAATAAAGCCCCAGGATGCCAGATGCTCAAACAGAGCAGGATATCGGCTGGCCGGAACTCCTGAACCATTGAGGAAGATAACCGCCGGACAAGCAACCTTTTTTTCCAGCAGATCCACTGGGTAGTAAATCTCGTACTGTTCCATTGGCTTTTGTGTTTGCAGAGACTGACGAGCCGTCTTGTGTGGACCGTCGGATAGATACGTGCGTTCAATCGCCCCGCTAGTCTTCACGGTCTTCGTATAATCATCAGGAACAACGCGGCTATTAAGCAGACCTTGCCAGAATGCTTCCCAAGCGGCTTGTTTAGAAGCAGTTTCTTTCCCTGTCGGCAATGACTGCTCGGATGTCTGTACTGAAACCGGCTTTGCTGCTATATCGATTGATGCTGCCTGCGTCGTTGTGCCATAAGATAGACACACACCAGCTAAGGCTACGATCATCTCCTTCCGCAAAGTCCACATCCTTTTGTATTGCAAAACTATTCACTGCTACTTAAAACATAGATAAATGTGCCTATGCCAAGATGTTTTGCTACAATCTCACGATTTGTAGTTCCTTGTTCATCATATCCGTCCTCGCCGTCAAAAGACAGGCTACTAACGTTTGAGTGATACTCCAAAGGCGTAAATTCCCAACTAGCTATCGGTACATATTGACAGTATCTTGTTTGTGATATTCTGCCAATTACATCTAGTAGCTTTCTCCTTTCATAATATTTTGTTTTTGCGTATTGGTTCGCCAACCTTGCTTGGTTCTCGCATTTACCACTGTCCAACGGCTGCCATCAGGGTGCTATCCCGTAGTTAGACGGACTGTTTCAACCGCCTCTGGCTTATTTCCAGCCGTTCCGACTGCTGTAAAGTCAGCACAAACTAACTCAATGGATTCTTTGAGTCTTTAGCATATTGCTACACTTTTGTTCATATTTGAGCATCCTTTCAGTTGCTTAAATTTCCTCCTCAAAAAAGCAAAGCAAAAGCCGTTCAATCTGTTTCGACTGAACGGCTATTTGCTTTCTGTTTGTTTGTCCATGTTACTGTTTACCGCATGGCACCTTCAGTGGCCCATCGGACTCCCCTCCTTCGGAGAAATCACTTGCCCGTCTTTCGAGCTTCGTTACAAGCGTCTGGTAAGAAGTCATCCTATCGATTCGAGCCTTCTCGATGTCTTTATGACTTTCTTCCTTTTGCTTGACTATATTGTAGCAAAAGTTTGTAACAAAGTCAAGCATTTTCTATCATTATTTTTGGATTTCTGTAACGGCATGTACTATTTCATCGATCTATCCGGCCGATTTTTGTCTTTTTGAAGAAATGAAGTCATTCATTATTTGACAAAATATATTTTGCACAATATAATAAAGCCATACCGATGAACGGTTACTGTGTGTGATAAAAATCTAGGAGGAAATAAGCATGAGCTTAAACGGAATTGCAAAAGGAACGGAACTCGAGAGCCTGATGAAGAACATGATGCAGGCTGAGGCAAACGGCACGATGATGTATTACGCGCTGGCACAGCTGGCCCGCGAGCAGGGCCTTGACGATGTAGCAGAGGGCTTCATCACCGCAGCCAACGAAGAGGCTGTTCACGCTGGCTTCTACGCAGTGCTCAGCGGCAAGTACCCGACCGACTTCTGGGATCTCATCCGCGCCGTGCAGAAGGCTGAGGAAAACGGCGAGGCACAGGTCAAGGCAATGGCCGACAAGGTCCGCGCCGCTGGCTTTGATGAAGCAGCGGACCAGATGGAAATCTTCGCTCGTCAGGAAGGCGGCCACGGTGTCCGCCTGCAGGCTATGCTCGACAAGTATCAGCCGAAGGCACCTGACACGGCTGGCCAGAAAGTCTATGTCTGCCCAGTCTGCGGCTACGAGCATGTCGGCGACATCAACGACGAGGACGATTCCTATGTCTGCCCGCTCTGCGGTCAGCCGAAGAGTGCTTTTGTCCTGAAGAAGTAACCCCTACAGATGACACATCATGCAGTCGATCCCCCTCGGCTGCAAAACTCCCAAACTCCTAATCGAACTCCTAAAAAAAGCAGATTGAGGTGCAAAAGCAATGGCTGACACATCCCTGCCTGTAGGCATGAGGAGTGTCAAAGATCCCTTTCCTAAAAAGTGAGTGACCCCCCCCCCGACCGGCTGGATTTCCCACCAGCCGACCGGGGGGGGTTGTTATTCTGTAACGGTAGAAAACTGGAGCTAGCACTCCGGGAAGGGTGGTTAACGCGTTGCTGTCAATCAGCGGTGACAGTAGAGCTCGATGAAGCGTGCGACGGACATGCCCTGCTGTTCGAGCAGGCGCTTGGCTGTGATATTCAGATGACCGGCTTTCAATGCGTCGCGTACCACGCGCACGGATGCCCTGCCCATCTCCGTGGACTCGTCAAATGGCGTTTCTTCCACATCGAGCGAGATGGCGTCAGCAAACATTTTCTGTGCGACAAGTTCCCATTCTTCCTTTTCCGCTTTGGCTTGGATTTCTCGCTCGACGGCTTCCTTGGCCTCTTGATCGCGCCGCCGATAGTCTTCTTCGATTGCTTTGTAGAGGAAAGCGGTCACGTTCTTCGGCTTGCGCCGCTTGGCCAGTGTCACAGCATACTTCATCCGTTTCTCAAACTCCTCATTGCTGCCACAGATGATGGTGAGCTTATCGACCGCCTGCCGCGTCAGGCCATGCCAGAATGATTTGTTCGGCAGCATCTCGACTTGTACCGTCTCGGATGCAGAAGACTCCGGCAGGACATGTGAGCAGTCCATCACAAAATCAAAGCCAGTGATTTTCCTGCCGCTCTTCGTCTTGGTATAGGACAGCTTGTATTGCGTCTTCTCGTTGATCTCTTTGATTGGGAGATCCAGGATGCGCTTGCAGAAATCCTGTATGCGCTGGTACTTCCTCTCATCGACATTGAGCATGAAGCGAAGGTCTGCCAGCTCGATGTGACGACGAACGCAGCCATCCTGCATGAAGCCCTGATACTGCAACATGAGCTCCAAGAGGCGCATACCGTAAGCACTGGACAGGTAGAAAATCTGCTTCATCGCAATCTTCGTATACCCCTTGCCTTCCTCGAAGATGTCCAGCAGATACGGGCGCATCTCATCGTTAAAGCGGATATCGAGGCCCACGCGCTTCCGGTACTGGATGACGGCAAAGAGCGGTACGAACTTCATACCATCCTGCGTGCGTATGACCAAGACGCGCTTGGCTAAGGAATCACACGTCTTGTCGAGCAGCGTCATATACATGCCATTGCCGAGGATCTCTTTGACCTGTGCAGGCGCGATATGCGTCGCGGGGAATTTCTTGTCGTAGAAACGGTCGTTCTTGCTCAGATGCGGATTGACATCCTGCAAGGCAATGAGGAACAGGCGCATCTCCATCGTATTCATCGCCTTGCGCGCCTCAATCAGTGGGTTTGCCTGGTAGATGATGGGGCGACGCTCATTGACGGTATCCCCCCCGTCCAGTTCTTGCTGTGCCATAAAAATCCTCCTATCGGATGATAACGCTCTCTGTCAAATGACAGTCAAATGACGGCGGATTTTAACTGACATGTCAAAGTCAAGCCCAAAATCAAAAAAAATATAGGTTAGAATCCGTCTCTCTTTCTTCTCGATTTGATTCTACCACAAAAATGGTAGACGTGACAAGTATATTTTTTCTACATATAAGGCGAATCTCGGTTAAAAATCGTCTCCCTCACGGTTAAAATCCGCCTCCTTTTCATGCTCGATTTGGTTAAAATTCGTCTCCCTGTAGGTTAAAAATCGTCTCCCTAAAAACGCTGGAAGCCTTGTGCCGCAAGGGTTTACAGCCCCCTATAGCATATAAAGCATTTATGCTTTAAAGCAAGCAAAGCACACTGTCTCAAGAAAAGTTATCCACAGGACGGGACGCGGGCAAATGACCATGCCTGCCTGCTTGCTTTTTCTTTTTTTGAGAAGTAGGAATTGTGACCGGATCTTGCATCAAGTATTAGGAAATGTGACCAGATTCGAGGTGATCTGATAAAATCAGGGGTTGAACGCCTAATACTTGCCTGTATAAGCGCCCCAAAAGTAGGGATTGTAACCTGCGGATAGGGAATCTGGTCACAATCCCTAATCGTTACAGAGCGAAAGTGAGCTGGAAGTTGTTGCACTTAGCTCGTAAATCTATTACAAAAAAGTCCAGCACTGGACGTTTTGCCAGTACTGGACTCTGGGATGGCGGTCGGACGGTGAGATGGCAGGATAGTCGGACTGCTGACGGTCGTGCTGCTGTGTATCAGTCGATGGTGGAGCTGACTTTTGGGGTGGTGGTCTTGAGGTAGTGGAGGAAGTCGTCGAGGGGCAGGGTTTTGGCGAAGTAGAAGCCCTGGAGGATGCGGCAGCCCAGCTTGGTGAGTGTGTCGGCCATCTGTTTGTTCTCGACGCCTTCGGCGGTGATCTGGACACCGAAGGACTGGAAGCCGTCGATGATGGCGGGCAACAGTTTGTTGGTGTGATCGAAGTAGGCGCGGACAAAGGTCATGTCGAGCTTGACATCCTCAAAGGGGAACTTCAGGACGCGCATGAGGTTGGAGTAACCGGTCCCGAAGTCATCGAGCGAGATCGTGGCGCCCTGCGCCATGAGCATGTCGATGTTTTGCTGCAGGCGCGCTTCGTATGAGAGGGCCGACTCTGTGATCTCGAAGCAGAAGGAGCGGAGTGGGATGTGGTGATGCTGTGCGATGCGGCAGATGCGTTCGGCCATGTGGATATCGCGGCATTGGATCGGCGAGAGGTTGACATTGGGCCGCTTCAGGCCGAGCTCCTGGAGCGGATGCTCGTTCAGGAACAGGCAGGTTTTCTCGAAGACCTGCTCGCCAATCTGGGTGATGGTGCCGCTGCGCTCGGCTGCCGTGATGAAGAAATCTGGCCGGATGAGGCCGAGTTTCTCGTCATAGATGCGCGCGAGCACCTCAGCGCCGATGATACGCCGCTCCTGCGTGCCGTAGAGCGGCTGCAGGTAAATCTGTACTGTACGGTTCTCGATGGCGCGGTCGACAGCCTGGCGGACCTTTGTCTTGAGGCGGGCCTGCTGGAAGAGCGACTGCTCCATGATGACGACATCGTGCTGCTGTTCGGCGCGCTGCAGGGCCATGGCTGTGTAGTCGAAGAACTGCTCGACTTCTTCCTGATGCAGATGGCCGCGGAACATGGCATAGCTGGCCGTCAGGTAGAGGTGGGCATGCGTGTCAATCCAAGGAGCCTGCATGCGCGCTTCAATCTCGTCATGGATCTTGGAAAAGTCGTATTTCTTCGTCGTGATCAGGAGGAAGCGCCCGGCAGCCGCGTAGATGACCTAGCAGTCCGGAAAGGCCGCCTTGAGGTAATGGACGATGGCGCGCAAGCCCTTTGCCATCTGCTGCTCTCCATAGAGGGCATTGCCCTCTGTATAGTCGTTGAGTCCGATCGCAATGGCAGAGAAACTGCCCCTCTGATTGATCTCCCGCAGATAGGGCGTGGCCGTCGCATAGTTCAGGGCGCCTGTCTTGCGGTCGATGAAGATGTCGGGATTCTGGAAGGCGAAGTACTGGATGAGGATAGCCAGCATGTAGAAGGAATTCATGACGAGGTACGGCGCGGCGTACATGCGCACGATGTAGCCGACCACAAGCACAGCCCAGGCCCCGATGAGCGAGGCCTTCTCAACAGGATTCCAGGAGAAGCGCCGCAGGCCGATGTATGAGAGGAGCATCATGAGCAGCAGGTAGAAGTAGGCGTTGGCGTAGATGATGCGGTAGAGCAGGCCGCTGTGGTAGCCCTGCGCATCGATGGAGAAGACGAGGCCCGTCAGCGGTGAACTCAGGATCAGGATAGAGGTCAGGATGGCGGGCAGCTCGACGAGCCAGCGCGGAAACCGGCTAAAGCGCCCCCGCTCGTGCACGAGTGCCTCGATGTATGAGAAATCGAGGAAGGAGCGCCAGATGAAGCCGAGGAAGAAGGCGGTGTTGACCGCATACAGGAGCCCGCTCGGGAAGAGCAGGTGATGAGCGTCCATCTCGCTCGACACGATGTCAAAGACAAGCGTCAGGCCCTCTGCCCCCAGGAGCGCGCGGAAGAAGAAGTTCCGCCGGATGGGGAGGTAAACGCGCCGCAGAGACAGGATGCAGAGTAGAATGAGAACGACAGCTGAAGCCAATGCAAATTCGTAATGGTAAATCATGAGGAATCTCCCAAAAGGTATAAAAACAAACTGTTTATCACGATTATATCATAATCGTGTACGCATCTAAATGCTGGCATTCGATTTCGATGAAGTTCCTTCGGAATGAAAACGGGATACATGGGAATGATTTTGCGTTTCTCTGCAGAATGTGGTACATTGTTGGAAGAACTGATTTTCATGAAGATTTAACGAAGCGGGCCACACCTGGCGACCTGCTGAAAAGGGATGGAGTGTATATGGAACGAAAACAATGTTACATGCTCCTCGGAGCATTTTGCCTGATTGCCATACTCGTCATGGGCGTGCTGGGCTGCGTCAGCGGCTCGCCAATCGGTGGGCTGGCGGCCAAGAATGTCAAGCCGGTGCCGCTGACACCGATGGAGCAGGCCCAGAAGGACTATGCAAGCGTCACGATCACGTATCAGATTGGGGATGCAAGCGAAGTCCTCGACAGCGACCGCATCCTCTCGTGGCTCAAAGAGAATGAGGACGGCAGCGTCACCTTTGATGAGCAACAGGCAAAGGCCTTCGTCAAGTCGCTTGCCGAGAAGTACGACACGGCCTACACGACGCGCACCTTCCACACGACCTCGGGCCACGACATCCAGATCACGCAGGGCGACTACGGCTGGCGCATCGACCAGGAGGCCGAGACGGCGCATCTCCTGCAGCTGCTCGCCGCAAAAGAGAGCGCGACCTGCGAGCCAATCTACGCGCAGACAGCCGCCGTGCACGCCAAGAACGACTGGGGCACGAGCTACGTCGAGGTCAGCCTGACGGATCAGTACCTCTGGCTCTACAAAGACGGCAAGTGCATCCTCGAGAGCTACTTCGTCTCGGGCAACCCGACCCGCGGCCATGCGACACCGAGAGGCATCTACGGCCTGACCTACAAGACACGCAACGCGACGCTGAGCGGCGAGGGCTACAACTCGAAAGTCAAGTACTGGATGCCGTTCAACCGCAACGTCGGCCTGCACGACGCCCCCTGGCGCAACCGCTTCGGCGGCCAGATCTACAGGAGCAACGGCTCCCACGGTTGCATCAACCTGCCGCCAGCCAACGCTGCCAAAATCTATGAGAATGTCGAAAAGAACACGCCGGTCATCGTCTACTGAGCCAGGAACGCTGGGTCAGCCGACAGTTGGAACAAAAAACGAGGAGTCTTCTGAGACTCCTCGTTTTTGATTGTGTACACCAAGACATCAGCCGTTATGGCTCAGCCGCTCCAGCGCCAGGCGGTAGATGTAGCTGACATTGCCGTTGGCGGTCTTGTGGATCGCAGGATCGGTCGCATGGACGAAGCTGTAGCGGAAGGTGATGGTGACAGGATTGCCGTCAATCTGGTGGATGGACTGCAGGCGCTGCTGGAGGTCGCGCGCGATGGCCTTGGAGGCTGTGCGGTCCTCGGAGCTTGTCTCGCGGCGCAGGATGGCGAAAGTCGTGTGCCGGAGGCGCGAGATGACGGCATCCTTTCCCGCATGCGTGCGCAGGAAGGAAGGGCCGTACGTCTTCTGGATCTGCTCGTCGAAGCAGCTCTCCAGGAGGATCAGCGCATAGGGCTGCTGGTCGACTGCATAGGCCTCCTGGTAGCCGATCAGATCGCCGAGAAAGCCCTGGCGGTTGTGCAGCCCTGTGACAGGATCATCGTAGGGGGAGACGAGGCTCTGGTTGATCTTGCTGTAAAGATCCTCCGCCTCGAAAAAGACCCCCAAGAGGCCGATAATCTCGCCCTCGCGGTAGAGAGGCCACTTGTAGCAGGTGATGTGGCGCAGGACGCCCCGGATGATGCACGTTCCCTTCACATTCTCGACGATCTTGCCCGTTTGCAGGAGCGCGATCTCGTCGAGGCGGTAGGTGTTGTTGTCGAGATGCCAGTTCATGTCTTCATCCGTCTTGCCGAGAATATCTGCCTCTGAATCGAAGCCGTAGAACTTCAGGAATGCCTTTGTCGCGCCGAGGAAGCGGCGGTTCTTGTCTTTCCAGAAGTAGTAGAACCGCGTGTGATGCGTGAGACTCTGCCAGAGCAGGGCGTCGAGCGTGTACTGCTCTGGTGTGCGGGACGCTGGCAGGAGGATCTACTCTTCGATGGTCTTTTCGGCCGTCAGCATGAGTGAGGTATGACCGCTTCTTTCCGTCAGGCCGTTCTGGAGCAGGACAGCCACGCACTCCCGCCAGTGGTAATTGCCGTGCGGATCGCGCACGCGGCAACAATGTGCGATGCGGCTGTAGCGGCTCTTCTGGATGCGCGCGGCGGCGGTGTCCGGATTGCAGAAATCCAGGTAGCCCTGCCGGTCGGGTTCGTAGACATATTCCTGGGCGAACGACTGCAGATACCTGCGGATGCCGTGGACCGTCTCACGCGTAGGCGCATCGTGGACGTATATCGGCTCGATCGTATCGCGCTGGAAATCGACGAGGGAAATGTTCTCGAACATCGTGTAGAGATAGCGCAGGTTGTCGTCGAGCTTGACGAGCTGCTCGCCCGCATCGCTCCGGGAGATGTTCTCGAATCCCATGTGGATGAGAAGATGATGGTTCATCTCGCAGATAACGCGCAGGCGGATGCGGATGTAGTCCCCGCCGTCAATGTAACAGAACGACTCCGGTGAGCCGGACTGGAGCGAGCGGTTGACATAGTGTCGGAACGTGGCAGAGATCTCGGGACGTGCCTTGCGATTGAGAAATCCCTCGACATCCCGGCAGCGATAGCCGAGTGCATGGAGCTGTTCCCGGTAGACCTGGTTGGTGTAGAGGTAGTGGAGATATCCGTCCTCATGCAGGTCGAAGAGTGCGCTCGTCTGGTTCGTCTCACGGATGGCCATGCTCGCGACATCGTAATAGTGACACCACTTGCGCGGCTCAATCTCCCGCCCCTCTGCCTCGATATGCGCGAGCGTTCCCACGAGCGGCTGCGGCTTGCCGTAGTAGTAGCCCTGCTGTCGCCCGCAGCCGATCGAGGCGAGGAACTCAGCATGCTTCTGCGTCTCGACGCCCTCGGCAAGTGTCTTGATGCCGAGGTCCTTGGCCATGGCGATGACCGAACTGAGGATGCTGCGCGACTTCTCCGTGAAGTTGCGCAGAAAGCCCATGTCGAGCTTGATGAGGTCGACCGTGTAGTCCTTGAGGATGTTCAGCGAAGAGTAGCCGCTGCCGAAATCGTCGAGCCAGATCTCATAGCCCTCGTCCCGCAGGCGGTCGATAGCCCGGTGGACGGCGTCGTCATTCTCGGCGAGCGCGCTCTCCGTGATCTCGACATGCAGGGCATCACGCGGAATCTGGTACGTGGCGCGCGTCTTTTCTACAAGGTGAAAGACATCGACCATATCGAAATCGTAGCGTGAGAGATTGAACGAAATCGGTGTGATCGGCAGGTCGTGGTTGAGTCGCTGGCGCAACATGTGGCAGACCTCCTCGAGCACATAGGCGTCGAGCTGGTGGATCAGGCGCACCTGTTCCAGGACGGGGATGAAGGACGCCGGTGCGAGGAAGCCGATCTGTGGGTCGACCCAGCGGGCCAGGGCCTCCATGCCGCAGAGCTCACCCGTCAGCGTGCGGATGATAGGCTGATAGTAAACCTGGATCCAGTGATTCTCGATGGCCTCATCGAGGTGGCTGATGACATAATCGCGGATGTCGCGGTCCACCGTGACGCCCGGCAGCGGGATATCGATTTCCTGCAGCGTGCAATAACAGACCTTGCCATGCGCCTGCGTCTCGACGATGCGCCCCGAGACGTCCGCATAGCGGATGCGGCTCGTGCGCGTGAAGAGATGGCCGCGGGCATGGTCGAAGCGGTCATTTCTCTCGGCCAGTTCATGCACGATTTCCTGCTTCACGCGCGCACGGTCATCCATCGCGATGACATGGAAGGCATCGCCATCGACATGTCGGTAAAGCTCATCAAAGTCGCGGCAGTCAAACAGCCGCAGCATTTCCTCATTGGCGTAGAGCAGCCCGAACGGCTCCTTCGTCTGCGTAATATAGAAACAACACGGCAGGTTCTCCGCTATACCTGGGAAGTCGCCCAGGTCCTTCATTTTCTGTTTCATCTTGCTTTCCTCTTGCAGACAAAATCAATGTGTTCTAGCTCACGGGATTCGTCGTTCGAGGAAAACGTCCAGTACCGGACGTTTTGAGCTGTGCGCAGCTGCATCCCGTTGGCTGTGGATGGAGAGAAGACCCCGCCAACAAGAGTTTCTCCCCTGTGTACGATTACACAATAGTTCTTCCTACTATGTCTATTATACATGCACACGCTCAGGAAGAGAAGGTGGTGTTTTTGCCGTTATTCTTGTGGATGATCTTTGTCCCTTCGATATGCGTGGGCAGGTGTGAGGCTGCGGCGCGGTCGAGGATGACGGTCACGTCGCGGTGGAGCTGGAGGATAGAGGCGGGGGCCTCGGGGCGCACGCTGCCGCAGACGGCCTTGCGGACTGCCTCTGCCTTGCTCGTGCCATTGGCCAGCAGGAGGATGCGCCGCGCCATCATGATGGTCTTGATGCCCATGCTGATGGCATCGCGCGGCACCTCGTCTGGCGACTCAAAGAAGCGCGAATTGGCGCGGATCGTCTCCTCGTCGAGCGCGACGCAGTGCGTCCTGGCCTCGAACTTCACGTCCGGCTCATTAAAGCCGATGTGCGCGTTCTGCCCGATGCCGAGGACCTGCAGGTCGATGCCGCCGTTCTGCTGGATCAGCGCGTCGTAGCGATGACCTTCAGCTTCGAGGTCCTTGACCATCCCGTTGGGCAAATGCGTGTGGTCGGGCTGTATGTTCACCTTGCGAAAGAAGTTCTCGTTCATGAAGTAGTGGTAGCTCTGCGGATTGTCCGGTGCCATGCCGACGTACTCGTCGAGGTTGAACGTCGTGACCTCCGAGAAATCCAGCCTCAGACTGCGGTGCAGCGCGATGAGCCTCCGGTACATCGGCAGCGGCGTACTCCCCGTCGCCAGCCCCAGCACACTGTCCGGCTTCAGATAGAGCTGCCCCGCCACCATATTCGCCGCCTCCCGGCCCATCTGGCGGTAAGAATCCGTGATGATGATGCGCATAGTAAAGTCCCCTTTCGTCTCTATCTTACCACTGCTGAGCTAGCAGCCCAACCAAAAGAACAAGAGCGCCAACTGTTCGACAGTCCGACTGTAGATATCAAAGTGAGGAAAAAATACGGTGCTTGTCCATGGCTGCAGTGCGAATAGCGAAAAGGCGGAGAAGCGGTCCGGGGTTATTGGTAGCATGCGTGTCATGATGCTGGTTCGAGGGAGAGTGTGTCGGTATTGCTCATTGCGCCTCTGTTGTTGTTATAATGTAACAGATGTAATATAGATGTCGGAGCCAGCGAGCCCAATGGTGGCGCGGCTTTCGGGGCCTAAGTTATGAAAGAAATGCGGTCATCCTATGAAAAAAATGCGGTAAAGCTATGAAAGAAATGCGGTTGAACTTATGAAAAAAATGCGGTTGCTTTGACAGACGGAAGATACAGGGATTTATAAAACTATGAAATAGTTGAAACACTTCATAGATTCATGGTAGAATAGAGGTGAGAGGTGAATTCCATGCCAACGAAAGATGTCAAGCAAATTGATGAATACGCCTTAATCCGACAGTCCAATGAATTGGTAGAAGCGAACTATCGGCTGACGCTGGGCGAGCAGAAAGTCATCCTGAACTTCATCGCACAACTGGATACAAATCAGGAAAACTTTACCGTTGCGCGCATCAATGCCAAATCTCTGTCAGATGCTTGTGGCTTCAATGCAAAGTCGGGCTATCGTCAGCTGCAAGATGTGTTAAAGAAGTTGCTGAGCCGCTCTGTCATCCTGCAGAGACGAGATGGCTCTGGCTGGTATGGTTCGCATTGGGTTCAGTCTTGCGATTACGTGAAAGCAGAGAACGGCGATAGTGACTGCGCTTATGTCGAGTATAAGCTAGACGAACGACTCTGTCCTCACTTCTTGCGGCTGAGAGAGCGCTTCTTGAAGGTCGAGTTAAAAAGTCTGATTGCATTCACACATGTCTACAGCACGCGGTTCTACATGATTTTCAAGAACCGCATCAAGATTGGCCATGCTAGGTACTCGTTCCAAGACCTCTGCCAATTGCTGGAGCTTCCACCAGCTTATCAGAAGAAAACGGCAGATTTGAAGAGCCGTGTCATCAAGGTTGCTGTTGCTGAAATCAACGAGAAGTCCGACATCACGGTGAACTATGCGTACTACAAGGATGGCGGCAGAGCTCATGTTGGTGTGGATTTTACATTCTATGTCAAGAAGCAGGATGCCCCTGTACCACTGTCGGAGCATCCTGTCCGTAGGAGAAAGCTCACGGGTGAAAAACAAGAGATGCTTTTACGCCTGATGAATCCCGAGCGTTGGAACATCACAGAGGATGTCGCGCGAAAGATGATCAAGAAGCACACGCTCAAGATGCTGGATGCCAATATACGCTATGCCTATAAGTACCGAAAGGGAAAACATTCGCTTGGCGGATGGCTCATCAAGTGCATCGAGAACGATGAGGCGGGCAAAGAGCAGGCTCGGATAGAGGAGAAGAAAGCTGAAGTCAGGCGCCAGAAGGAAAAAGCGGCTGAAGCGGCAGACTTACAGCAGGATGGAGTCTTTGCCGAGAAGGGAGCCGCCGAGCAGCGCGTCGAACAGACCTATGCAGCTTTGGACGCCATGGATGATGCGCTAAGCGAGATGGGTGACTATACCATACTCTTGGTGAAGAAGTACCTACAGTCTCCAACTTCCCGGTCTTTGGCGGAAAGCCTCTTGAAGCGGTATCAGATGACGGTTGACGACTTCAAGCAGAAATACATAGACTGATAAAAACACCTCATGCATCGGAAGCTGTTGCATCCGGCGCATGAGGTGCTTATTTTTGTTATGCGATGTGGAAAGGTGTCTAATTTGGTTGTTGCATTTGGGAAAGGTGTACCGTTTGGTTGTTGCTGTATGGCAGGCCTGATAGATAAGGACGATAGGCGGCAACCCCTTGGTATTGCTCACTTTCTGCTGTGGTGAGCCGGTAAATAGCGACCTTGAAAAAGTGTACTCAAATGTTGAAAGGTGTCTAAAAAAGTTGTGAGTGACATAGGACCAGCACAGCTGAACCTATGAAAAAAATGCGGTTACACTCTGCCTCGTTGTCAATCGGTATGGTTGAACAGACAAACTTATGAAAAATTTGCGGTTATGCTCTGAGTCCTTGCCAACTGACGGCAGTAAGCAGGCGAACTTATGAAAAAAATGCGGTTGTGCCTTGGAAGTGTGGTATCTGCATGGGAAGAGCAGGCGAACTTATGAAAAAAATGCGGTTGTGCCTTGGAAGTGTGGTATCTGCATGGGAAGAGCAGACGAACCTATGAAAAAAATGCGGTTGCCGCATGGTGTACCGAATAGTCGTGAAGAAAACAAGAAGGAATGGTGAAGGTATGGAGTCGAATCTGCAGATATGGCGGCGGAATCTCTACATCTGCTGTGTGGCGTCATTCGTCGTAGCGGTGGGGATGAGTCAGATGGCGCCGATCCTGCCGCTCTACATTGAGGAGCTCGGCGTAACAGGGGCGGGAGAGGTCGCGCGCTGGTCGGGTATTGTCTACGGCTGCAACTTCGTCAGCCTCGCGATTTTCTCGCCGATATGGGGGCGCCTGGCGGACCGATACGGGCGCAAGCCGATGATCCTGCGCGCGTCGTGCTGGCTCGGCCTCATCATGATCGGCATGTCGTTCGCGCAGGCGGTCTGGCAGCTCGTGGCGCTGCGGCTCCTGCAGGGCTGCCTGTCGGGCTTCCAGGCGGCTGTCGTGCCGCTGCTCGCCCAGGAGACGCCGAAGGAGCACTCGGGCTGGGCCATTCTCGTCACAGGTCACAGGCGCCCTGCTGGGGCCTCTGCTCGGTGGTTTCCTCGCGGAGTGCACGGGCATCCGCGCGAGTTTCCTCTGCATCGGCCTCGGCTTCCTCGCCCTGACGCGCGTCCGGGAGACGCACCGTCCGGCTGTCCAGAAGGCGACAGTCGGACTGCGCGAGATGTTCGCCAAGCTTCCGCACCGCAGGGCCATCGTCGGACTCTTCCTGACGACGCTCATCATGCAGTTCTCACTGACCTGTGTCCAGCCAATCCTGACGGTCTATGTCAAGGAACTGGCACCGACGACCGAGCACCTTGCCGTCGTTTCAGGCGCTGTGTTCTCGAGTGCGGGCTTTGCGAGCATGCTCTTTGCCTCGCGTCTCGGACACCTCTCCGACCGCGTCGGCTCGAACCGCGTGCTGCCAGCCTGCCTGCTGCTCGCAGGCTTTGCCGCCATCCCACAGGGCCTCGTGACCGCACCGTGGCAGCTCGCCCTGCTGCGCTTCGTTCACGGCATCGCCGTCGCGGGCCTCATGCCCTCCATCAACAACCTCATCCGACAGCTTGCTCCGGCCGCCTGCATGGGCCGCATCTACGGCTTCAATCAGTCCTTCCAATTCATCGGCATGTTCTCCGGCGCCTTCTTTGGCGGCCATCTCGTCGCCATCTTCGGACTGCGCCATATGTTCTATGTCGTCGCCGTCCTGCTGCTCGCCGACGCCCTCTGGTGTCATCGGACCGAGCGGAGCTGACGGCCCTGCCCGCACCAAAAAAATAACCCTGACCCCGTAAAGGGGCAGGGCTATTTTTTTGTATCTCACCAGTTGCTCTCATCGATCATGAGCACATAGAAGACCTTGCCGTAGACGTCCGTCTCGACGAGGCGGCCCTTGTCGAGGATGCACTTGACCTGGCCGCTCTTCGTGATGATGCGGTAGCGAACGGCGTCGTTGCCGTCGCTGTTCGGCTGCTGGACTTGCTCCCAGATGCTCTGCTCGACGGCCTCGTATTCCTCTGGATGGACGATGCTGCGGAAGGTGCCGCCGGTATACTGCTGGAATTCCTCGAGTGTCTGGCAGTCGAACAGGCGGATGAGCTCGTTGTTGGCAAAGAGGATTTCCTCTTTGCCCGTGGCCTTGTAGATGAGGATTGCGCCCGGGAAGTGCATGATGATGTCCTTGAGGCCGAATGCCAGCTGGCTGCGGTCCTCCTTGGCGATGCTCGGTGCATACAGGCGGACCCCGTGCTTTCCGTGAAGTTTCACGGCGTAGAGCGCCGCATCGGCGCAGCGGAAGAGGTCGGTGCGTGAGATTCCCTGCGACGGATAGGTGGCGTAACCAATCGAGATGGTGTAGGCATGCTGCTGGTCGCCGTATGTGAACGTCAGGTCGCGCGCGCTGAACCGTTGCAGCAGGAACCGGGCTTCCCCTGCCGTGCAGTCCGGCAGGAAGATGCAGAACTCATCGCCGCCGTTGCGCCCGACGATGGCGGGCGCAGGGAATGCCTCGCGCAGATCATTGGCCAGACTGCGCAGCGCCTCATCTCCGGTATCGTGGCTGTAGAGATCGTTGATGCGCTTGAAATCATCGATATCGATCATGACACCGATGGCCCCAATTTTGGGGAACTTATCCAGATACGCATCAACAGCCGTATCGAAGCCCTGGCGGTTGTTGAGCCCCGTCAGCGCATCGGTATCGGCCAGCTGGCGAAGGTAACGGCGGCGGTCCTGCAAGTGAAGCAAGGCATGTGTCAAGAAGGTCACCAGAAATACGAGGATTAGGCCGACCGACAGGGTGATGGCGAGAGGCGGCGGCATTCGCCAGCCCCAGGCCGGGGCGACCTCCAGCTTCCACTTGCACCCGCCGTACGTGAAGACCTGTGCCTCTGTCGGCTCGGGGAGGTCATCCGAGGCCAGGATGACCTGGTAGGTGTCCTGGCCCGGAGAGGTTTTGGAGATGCGGTAGGCATGGTGCGTCGCCTCGAGCGACTGCACTGTCTCCTCAAAGACGTCCGGCACCTTGAGGACGGCAATCGTGAAGCCCCAGAACTCCTTCTGTCCCGCTGCATTCTCCCGGTAGACCGGCTGGCGCATCGCAATGGCCGTGTAGTCGTCCGTCACCTGGAACGGCCCCTGCATGGTCGCAATCCCCGTGTCACGGCTGTAGACGAGGCTTCCCAGTCGGTCTTCCAGCGAGAAGAGGTCGACTT
>UMHE01050419.1_pt1 | contig 42971 bp, 35 predicted proteins | sample 1965451 | NCBI WGS metagenome assembly UMHE01 (sample SAMEA4836090, study PRJEB28245) | human gut metagenome | biome: gut microbiome; material: fecal sample | place: Denmark | collected 2008 | reverse complement strand
AAGAGCCTTTGCCTGGAATCATCGAAAATTCAGTCCTTTGATTTAAAGAAAGAAAATTCTCTACCGAGTACCTTATAAGCATATCTTCAGATGTTATTTTGGGCAAATATAGTGATTTTTTCACATCTTAGCGCAAAGGAGCGATAATCCGACTCATCAATATTTCAATTTTGTAGCTGTTTCCAGTCGCTTCGGCCTCCTGCTTTTCCTAACCAGACAGAAGGGTCTCTGCCATCTCGCGGAGAGGGAGCAGCTTCTTTATCCTGCCCAATTCGCTCTTTTCGAAAGTTGAATAGTAGAGCTCGTAAAAATTGAACTCTGGAAACGCAATGTCTGGCGCTATTTCAGAAAAATTTCGTACTTTTGACATGCAGATTAATTTTGCGATTCCCCCAATTTTTCACTTTAGTCGGTGGTTCGGGGAATTCTTTTCCCTTTTTCAAAGTTACGAAATTCCTATCACTTTATCAATCAATTAGTTAGAAAAACAAAAAAAAACTATTTGGACATTTCACGACAGTCCCTAGTTAACTGTTGCCTCTTCTTTCATCTTTGACCAATCTTTTTGCCAAGGATATTCTGACAGTCTTATATTACAATACGGAAAGTGGATGCGCCTCCACTGGCATAACCAGTTACGAAACCCTCCTGCTGTCCTCATCAAGATTACTCGGCGAGAAAATCTCATCTAGTATCTGATTCCATTCAAAGAGTCTTTTACTTTCTAACATTCTGTCAGTAGCCACTCACTGATAGAACACGGTCCCGTAATATAGCTCTTGATTCTCTATTACATGCTTTTGTAATCCATCAGCAAATTGCAAAAAAGCTTTCTTATAAATTTTCAAATCCTCATAACTCAAAGTTGGAGCACTACCTTCATGAATAATATTGTTGCGAATAGAGATGGCAGAATTTATTTTTTGGAACGGTTCTTTAAAATCGTCAGACTCAACAAAGCCCTTAAATCCAAACTTCTTAAAAAGCCTTTCGGTTTCTTCCTGACCATGACGACCGAACGAATATCTCATATCCAATTCAAGATCATTAAGATTTGACATCTCTACACGTATACTATCGTGCAGTTTAAAAAGCGCATTAAGTGATTTCTTGTGTTTAGATGGTTCAGCAAGATTTTTTAGAGACCTGATTGTGTCATTGATATAATTATCCTTCATATATTGCGGAACATTTCCGTTATTATAACAAGCCTTCAACGCATCAACATGTTCCGAAATAAAGGCTTCAACAAAAGTCTCGAAATGAGAACAAAGCAATACGATAGCCGTTTTGTTGAACAATTTGAATTTTTCGACAGACTTTCGATTTGCTTGAGAATAGGAAGCCAATATATCAATCTCTTTAAGATTATTTATGAAGTCAACAATACTCTCTATCATCGCAATAGCTCATCAATAGCTTTACACCAAAATGAAATCCTAAAGTTAAGCACCTTGGCATCGGATGTTGAGGTTAGGGTACTTAATCGAAACTCCGAGTTGTTATTCAATTCACTTCGCAGCCGATTTTGTATTTCTCCTTTTCTTGACAAGAGTCTATCTTTTGGACAAGAAATTGCTGAAATCATCAAAGCATCCATGATTGCTCTATTAATAGGTGTCACAGAACCATCACTATTAATACGTCGAAAAGCATTTACACCATATACTTCATAGACTTTTTCAATAGTATCCTCGCAAAGGTTTCTAAAGTTGTGCAAACTGGAGCTGTCATTTTGATACTTTTTCATGAAGGCATTTAAATAAGCCTTCATATTACCTTTATAGTCACGGACGACATTTGTCTCTCTATCCCAATTAACACTCAAAGCTAAAAACCTTAACAATAATTCCCTATCAACCATACGCTTATGAGACTCGCCTATTCCTAACATATCAAGCCATTCTTGTTTTTTAGCTTCTTCTTGTAAGAAAGCATTGAACTTGCCCCTGTAAAGACAATTACGAAGTTCTTGCTCATTCAGATGAACTGAGCCCGTATTAAGACGCATAAATATATCATACTTAATATCTTCATTTGAGTCTGCAGTCACCATCACAATTCGCAGCAAACCATTCTTTAACATTCGGGATGCTTTTGATGGTAAAGATTTAAAATCACATTTGTTCAATTCATGCAATATTTCCAAACCTGACAGTTTATACCTACCTTCAAAAAATCTTTTCAGTGAATTTAATCGCTGAAGGCCATCAATAACACTCCAGGAAGAATCTCTCTCCTCAGAAACATATATCACTGGAATTGGAACATTCAGAATAATCGATTCTATTAGTTTGGATGCTTTTTTATTGTCCCAAACATAATTTCTCTGATAATCAGGATCTAACACCAGGTCCTTATCTGAAATCATCCTTATTATATCTGATACACTTTTATCATAAGCTTGAGTTGTAAGATTTCTAACCTCATGAGGAATCTCTAATTCTGTTGTTTGTTCAATATCATCATACAGAATAATATCATTTGGTTCCATATAGTACAATTAAATGGGGACTGTCGTGTAACGTTTTCAATCTGAGCGAAGCAGCAGACAATCCCTTCAATTTCTGCATCCGGCTCATCACAATTTCAATTATATGTTTATGTGTTTAAATACTCTTGAACACTATCGAACATATCAGCATCAAGCCTCATTTCATCGCGATAGTGAATGAGAAAGTTGATCTTCGTCTTGAACAGTGAGTTGTTCACCGAATACAGATAGTCGTTCAAAGCTGTCAACTCCGTTATCAACCAGTCGTGCTTTTGCATCATCCAATAGCATAGCACTGTGCAGTCGGACTCAGTGCAAGTAATTGAGGGATCAACACCCCCCGCTATTCGAATACCTAAACAGTCCTCCCCACCAAGACCTCTCTCCAGCTGGCATCTTTGACACTTCCGGTGCAGCTTTGTTACAGTTAACTGCTTGACGTTCAGAAACAGTTCCAGATTGATAATCTCCGTTATCGGCTTCTCTCCTATCTTGGCATTCTCATCTGTGATGTAATCGGTATTCAGTTCTATCTTGTCCGTCACAAGATGCGAAATCCAGTGGAATTTAGATGCAGGCAACAGGTTCTTCAGATTCTGCCGCAGCAGGTAGTAGTTCACCCTATCGTTGGCCACATCCAACAGGTCTGCAAGCCGGATGAGTATCATCAGATACTTCAGGCTGATGGTATCATCCTTAGCCTTCGATTTCAACCCATAGACCTCCAGAACGTCATATCCGTGACTTTCCGACACCGTTGCCACGAATGACAGCAGTGTTGGTTCAAGGTATCCAAGCTACGAATTGGAGTAATCGCAAATGAACTTGGCACTATCCTTAGCATGATTATCCCGCACAAGTGTTTCAAAATAGGTATAAACATCGTTGAAAACCTTCACCAAGAACTTACCCGCATCCTTGTATCGTGAATCATTTTTCTCCTTCTTATCGTATGTCCAGAACCTTTTCGTCTCTTCCAGCATCTGCCTCATTAGTTCTGAAATCAAGGCAAGATTTCTTCCATTCTCCGAACTTAACCTTCCAAGTTCTGGGTGTATCACCATACTGATATCGTGAAGATAGCAAGCCAGAAACAAGATATAGTAATCGACATCTTTTAACACGAAATAGTCTATCCTGTTTGTCAGCTCATGCGACTTAGTGATGAGCGTTACTGCGTGTTCCTCGTTGTGCAATGTGTATGAGTTTAGGAACTTTGAGCCGTTGTACCACAGACCCTTGGAGAGGCGGTGGGTCATTATCAAGTCATCCACCCATTTCGGCTTTCTAACATTCCTGATGAAGATGTTTAGCACTTCCAGCACCCCCATGTCAATTCCCATCTGGTTGGAGATGTCTTTTTCATCAATATGCTCTATAAACTCCTCAAAGTCCTCTAAAGTGAAATTCCTGTTTCGCAAGTAGGCCATAATCCGAAGTTCTGTATATCTGAACCTTCGGGCGCTCATCTTCGTGAACGCCAGCGCATCCGACGGTACCACGCTCATTATCTCCGAAAAGAACACGTTGAGAATCCTGCGCTGATACTCTGCCGATGCCTTCATCACAAACTTCGTAAACTCTCTTCCCTCAAACCCTGTTTCCTGCATATCATAGATAGTGGGGAATTCATTTCCGCCAACACATTGTCCTAAAAATGTTCGGAATATTTCCATCTCCTTCTCCGTATTCACACTCCGCAGTCCACTGAAGTTTTCCTTCGACCATCTTATCAGGGAGGCATAGATGTCCTGCGCAAGGGTTTTAATCTGGAAGGATGCTTTCACATCCTTGGCATAAAACAACCAGTCCGTCTTGCCATCCGTTTCAATATTGCACCCCTCCATCAGCTGTTTCTCAAAATCCCGTATCTGCGATTGAAATTCTTCAGCTTCCTTTTTAGACAGCTTCTGTATAAGCAGCCGATACTCCGACTGGAAAATGTCCTCATCAAACAGTTCAAAGAACTCCTCCGCATTGTCTTTATTCGACAAGAACCGTTTAATGAAACTCTCCTTCTCCGCATTAGGGCCTCCATCCTCACTTATCTTTAGCAGACGGTTGCGATATAGAAAGAACTTCTTGAACCGCTTCAGCAGTTTCAATCTAGATGCTATTTCATCACCGCTCTGTCCTCCCCCATCACCGTTCTTCTCATTCAGCTCTTTTATCTCCTTCGAAATCACTTCATCCAGGGCCTGCAACTTCTTCAGCGACACATGGTCATCAATCTCGTCCAGATTGTACGCCAGCTTCGAGTGCATTGAAGTCTCTCTGGCAATGTTGGCCATCGGCCCATACTGATTGTCAGCATCGTCGATATGTGTAAAGACACTCTTGCCATCTTCGTGAAACTGAATAATGTATATCAACCTCTTCTGAAAGTCTATACAGTCTTCTCCCACATATTTTTCTATATCGCTCGGCCTTTTCTCATTTTCTTCACACCACGCTTTCAACTCACTATTGAGGTCCAAAATCTTCCGTTTGAACTTATCATCGTCCAACTTCGACTGGATGTATATCACCGAGTCATCCACATAGAAATAGGCATCCCCATTGAACAGTTCCTCCTTCATCAGCAGGTTCTTAACCTCTATCATACAGAGGTTCCCGAAGAAATACGACTGGGGCAAGCCCTGCGGAATGCCGCAACTCATATACTCCTCTACTCCTGTCACGTCAGTGCCATCTGGATAATAGCAGTCTATCCACGGCTCCACATTCTCCTTCCCGATCTTGAAATAAAGCAATTTGGCCACCACCTTACTCAAGTCATCCTTGTCATCGGCATACCGTCTCGACAATTTGCTGATGATATAGTCATACAGCATCTTTGGCGAGATAGACGGGAAGAAATTCTTGATATCAAGGCACACTTCCGTCAAGTAACTGTGGTTCTGCTGATAGGCCCGACAGTGCTCAATCACATCCTCGGTGTATTCTTTATATTTCCTTTGCCAACTGTGGAACAGGTACTGAACATCAGTACTGGGTATATTCCCATAAAAATTATGAGGAATCAGTTTCGACAAGTCGGAGAGGTTCCTTTTCCCCGCATCCAAGTCATCATCGAACATAAGGCAGTTCATGATGCTCACCATGCATATCAGGTCAATAAGTTTTGCCGTATGCATCGGGCGAAAGCTCAGCTTCTGCTCATCCGGATCATACGTCTTCAACTTGAAATAGACCTTAGCGCTAAACAGGTTGTTCTTATCCTCTAACAGCCACCGTAACCTTTTCTGACATGCTGTTATTACGCCATCAATCAGTTCCACATTGTGCTTGTCGGCAAGGGCATAGTATAGTTGTATATCGTCTTCGTCCAACAAGCCCTTTTCGAACACATACGACTCCATGCAGTATATCGAGTTAAAGATATTCTGTCCGTCCAGTATTTTGTCAACCAACTTCATGGTACTAATTCTGTTTTTGATTTGTTAATCATTTCCAAAGCCATATCCATCAGTTTTCCCGTGTCGGCACACTCTTTCCTGATGCCTGCTACCAACACATTCTCATTCATATTCACACTGACATTATACACTCTCTTCACCGTTGCCATGCAGTAGAAATTCTTCCATAGTACACTGCTCCTCACGGATGGAACTCCCACCAATAAGTCAACGTCGATGAGGTCACCAAACACCACATGCATCTCTTCCCCTTCTCTCGACATATTCGCCAATAGATTGATGTCTTCCACCACATTATTTAGGAATCTGATGGCCTCTGCAAGATACTCACCATAACGATTCCTGCGTTTCCTCATATAGCTCCATGTGTAGTTGAACTGTGGGTTCTGCGACACAAAAAACATATAGCCCGATAGTTGCTCATCACCTTTTAGCACTACATCAATGGCATTCTTCAACTTCTCTTCATTCTCATACTCTTTCCCACTATATATCGATGCACACCTAATCAGCATCTGCATAATAATCAGCTTGTCTTGATAATCCCGTATGACACGCTCATCCACCTCTCCCTCATTGACGCCTATAGCAGTTTCTAGCATATCGTTGAGCAAAGTGTTTAATGTGTATTTTTCCTTGTCCATCTCCAATCTGATTATCGTGTTATTATTTTTCATTTTGCAAAGCTTGCCTGTAGTAGTCACAATAGTCCTTTGTCCCTTCTGGCAGTTTCTCGGCTTTCAGCATAGCGTAGTGGTTTACGAAGAATATCCGCAATTCCGCGAAAGCCCGCTGACCAGCATCGTCTTGGTCAGGGAACATGTGAAGGTCGTAGCTTCGCAGTGTCACCAGATCTTCTAATGGCAGTATCGTCGCACTGGGTATCGCAACCGCATTCTGCCCAGACGATAACAAAGCTATACAGTCCGTGATCCCCTCGCTGATAAAAAGTTTGTCGCCTCGTTTCAAGGTGTTCAATATAGGAAGATTGAAGAGCCTTGTCTTTCGTAATGACAGAAACTGAAACCGAGGAGCATCCTCTAGTTCTCCCAAATACCTCGATTGCACTCCCACAAGCCTTCTGTCTCTCTCATAGTAGGGAAACAGCAGGCATGGTGTATAGAAATAGAAGTACAACCCATACTGTCCTTTCTTCAGCAGCCCTGACTTCAAGCACCTCTTCTCACCAAACTGGCCTATCAGCATTGTAATAGCCTTTTTTGGAAAGGTGACCGACTTGATATTCAGTCGTTCTATAACTTCTTCTTTGAAATGTCGCTCCTCAAAGAGGAACCTCTTGGCCTGTTCCGAAAGTTTGGCGTTTTCTATCAGCCAAGTATATAGTTCCTCGTCAAATTCACCTATTGTTTCTTCCTTCTTTGGCAGACAAATCCGCTTCACTTTCCTTCTCACTGGTTTCTTCTGCTCGTCATTCTCCGGCCACCAGATGTTGAAGCGGTTGGCCAGCCAGATACAAGCCTCTTTGAACGTCCACCCCTCATGCTCCTGCACCAACTGTATGGGACCGCCTCCTTTATTGCATACAAAGCAGAAGAACATGTTCTTCTTGCTGTTGAACGTCAGGCTGGGTTTATGGTCATCGTGCATGAAACAGCGCGCTTTATGTTTCGTCACGGTAATGCCCAACGCCCCTGCCACATCCTCTATAAGAAGGTCGTTCAGCTTTCTTACTATATCATCAGGAATGGTCATAATATGGGGACTAAAGTAGGAATTATCGTTTATGTTATCAATCTGCACACTCTGAGCGAAGCAGCAGACAATCCCTTAAATTTCTGCGTCCGACTCATCAAAATTTCAATTTTATATCTGATTCCGGTCGTTTCGGCCGGATTATTTGTCCGTTTTTCATGGCGAGGATACAGTTCCCCCACAAGAGTTCCGCATTGACTGCAAGTTTCAGTGTCAGGCAGCCGCCAAACGCGCCCTTTGTTCTATCCTGTCCGCCAACTGCACCACGTTTGCCGTGTGGATGCCGAAGAAGATGTAAAGGATTTCCGTCCGCTTCGTCCTGGCCTTGACCCTCCGGAGATCGTAGTGCTCTTTCTGTGTCCCGAATGAGCCTTCCATCGCAGTCGCCCTCACTCTGGCAAGTTCCTTTCGGACAAGGTCTTTCTCAATGCCGCCTTCAACATAAATATCAATATCCCCTGATTGGCGAAGAGAACAAAGGTCAGCGTTCTCCACTGATCTTTAGAGAGTAGCTACGCCTTGTCCTTTCAGTATACTTGTTTTGAATCCCTCATTAATGAGGAGGTTTTGTAACTCAGTACACCTTTTATTCAGCAATTCGTTCTTTTTCTGGATGCTTACGGCAACTCCTAACCATTGCATCCTCAATTGAACAGGAAGATTTGTCGTTTGTTCTGGATGCTTAGTATTCAAATACTGAACGCCATTGAAACAAATACCGATTATTGTATGTTTTTTAGCTAGCGCAAATAACTTAAACCATTCCTGGGCCGAAGGGATAGAGGATAATTGTTCTTCAGTACGTATTGAGATTCGAATAAGTTCGAAAAATAAATTAGTCCTTCTCCTTTTTTTCTATGAATACTATTTTTTTTAACAGTCCACAAACTAGATTAATGCACGTCCAAAAAATTGAAGAAACCAAATTCATTCTTTCAACATCATGCCATAGTTTATAATGCCAACGTATCAGCGTAAAATAACCATGTGATGAAATAGAACCGGTACGGCCGCGGCGATATTTCGCGAGGACCTCATCCAGTAGATAACAATCAAACGAGCGACATATCTTCAACCACATCGCATAATCATTGTTCTTTTTGATATCTGCTATCTGTACAAGTCCCACCTTTTCCCGATTATACATCACGGTCAAGCATCCAGGCCAGCAGAATGCGAACATGCCGAGTTTAGTTACATGTCTAGGACCGCCAACCACTATTCCCATTTCATGTCCATAATTATCAATCTCCTGATATCGGGTGTATGAGAAATCATAATTGTGTTTGGTCATGAAATCCAGCTGTTTTTCCAGCTTTTCCGACTCCCACAAATCATCCGAATCCAGAAAAGCAATCCACCGCCCAGTCGCTCTGCGTAAAGCATTATTTCTGGTAATGGCGGCACCTGAGTTTTGAGGGTTACACTCATATTTGATTCGATTGTCCGCGTCCATAAACGGCGTTACAACCTTTAATGTATTATCTTTCGAGCAGTCATCTTGTATAAGCAGTTCCCAATTCTGGTATGTCTGCGCCTGAATACTCTTTATTGTCTCCGCGATAAAATCAGCACATGCCCAAGTGGGAGTTATTATTGAGACTAATCCGTAATCTTGCATAAAAAGTTATTTTGTCGCCTTTGGTAACTTAATCATGCTTCCACATTTCTTCAGGAATTCATCGGTATAGAAATCCATTATAGCTCCATAAGAAGTGAATGTCATTTCTCCGAAATAAATTTTTCCATTTAAGTTGTAGAGATCGACTCTAACAATAGGGAACTTGGCAGACAACTTTTCTGCTACTTCAAGCATATGTTCATAGCCAGCTGGTCGTGGCATAGGATCAGCCAAAGAAAAATCAGGTGTTACGCGACAATATTCAGGATGAGCATTCCAATCTCTATCATAAATCATAACCTCCGCACCGTCTTTATTGCGAACAAAACGGTTCATACAAACCCAAACAAACTGGGCCTTTCCATTACAGCACCAAATTTTATAGTCTATCAATGTCGAGGAATACTTTTCAGATACAGGATCATTTATCAAAAGTTCCTCTGCAACTACTCTATGAGGAATGCGAGTATAATGCAACTCTGCGGCACTTGTACAGATATGTTCGTCCAATTCATTTTGAATCTTAGTGCGAATCCCTTCAAGGTCAGCCTTTGCCTTGTCTCGTACAACAACGACGTCACCCGAGCCATGAGTAGGCTTTAGAACAAAAGCATTAGGTAACTTATTGAAGTCGACTTCTGCCATAGAATTATATAATCCATACTGCGTTACAAGTGTGTCTTCAAGTCCACATTCCTTGATATACCCTCTCACTTCGTTCTTATCCGCTAAGCGACTCCACTCCGTTGTGTCTGAATGAAGAGTCATCCACAGGATTTTCTCATTCAAATCCTGTGGATTTCGGAGATTCGCAAAACGTTTCATGCGAAGCAAATAGCGAATCTGAATCATTGTCGCAGGCATCTTTGGATTTAGCCAAGTTACCAACTTAAGTATTGGTGTTATCAGTTTTTTCTTTTTTGGTGATGTGATAAAATGCATATTAACAAAAATTTTATGTTTGTCATTTAATATTCTTATTATGAGCAACTATTTGATTCGACTTAACTCGCCCCGCTCATTATTTTTGCAAAAATCTTCGTTTTATAAAGTCCTTCAACAGACATTTTCCTACAGCAGGATGTTTAATTATATTGTTTATAATATATCTGTGATTGGCTTTTCTGTAAGTCGCATAGTTCTTACTTATTTCAGCATGATACTGCTCTGAGTTGTCGTCTTTCTTAAGAACTTCATTTAGATAATCAAATCGCCATTCGACAGGTATCTTAGATTCATCTACAACAACGGGAGTACAGTCGTTCTCAATATGTATATATTCTACACTTGGTCGTTTCGTGTCAAGATCAAACTTCACTACGGCTCCAATTTTTGTAGGCTTCCAAGCCATTTCAAAAACGAAGTTGCCAAGTGAATAGAATATATATTTACCATTATACTCCTCATAGCCTTGAAGCACATGAGGGTGCATACCTATTATAAGGTCAAAACCAGCATCAATCAGCTTGTTGCGTGAATATTGGACGTTTCCTGATGGCACGGAGTTACATGCTTGTGTGCTTCTACTGCCTTTCTAGGTGTAGGTAGATTGGGCTGACCGATATTTAAGCAATAAATTTCCATGCCTTTATCTTCGGCTTTATATGCAATGGCGCTATTCCCGTATAGGGGATTGAGGAATTTCAAAACCCTTTTGTGATATTTGAAGTTCTGTATTTAAATTTTTCATGTTTAACGATTGCTGATATTAAAAATACGACGGACACCACCTATGACACATTGCTGATGTTCTACTCCATATCTGAAATTAAACTCAACGAGGATAGCTCCGTTAGTCGTTACTGCGATATCAAGCGCGATATCATTGAAATCAATAAGTTTATTTGCTATATCTTCTATTTGTTTTTTTATTGTAGGCCAGTTTTCTATTTTTGTGCCAACAAATGAAAATCCAGAATCAGGATGGCTGGTTATCTCTCCACCTCCATGTTCAGCAGTTGCTCTTTCTGCAAAAGCACCAGTATTTACGTCTATTTTAATAGATATTCCTCCTTGTGCACTATTGTCAACTTCTTTTCCATTACGACCCATGCGAAGAATACAAGTCTTCACTACCATCTTGCTTCCTTCTTTTTGGACAACTGTTCTAATGGTATTTACACTTGAACTATTTATAGCCATAAACTGGTCACATTGAATAATATTTTCTTCTACAATATATAGTTCGTTGTCTAATAACGCTTCGTGCAAACTATTTATAGAAGGTATATGTTGACCATTAAGTACATACGATTCATTATAACGTTTCAATACAATGATGCCTGCACCTCCACAATTGCCTGTTGGTTTAAAGAAAAGCTTATTTCCCTTCTTGTCCAAACATTCTGCAATAACAGTATTTAAGTTTATTTCCTTATTCTGCATAAGGTTCGTACATCTGCCATTTTTCACAACAGCAACTACCTTTGCAGTTGGAATATTCCTTTCTTCAAAGAGGATAGCTTGGGTTAGTTTATCACCATATTTAATTGTATCAATACCATAATGGTGTTTCTCTATATTTTTATGAAAATAATAGGTTGGCACATAATCAAGAATCTCATCATCAGTCAGATGTTTGTACTGTAGTCCATAGCGATAGTAATGAAAAGTTCCCAAATGCCAATAATCCTTCACAAGTTTCTCTTCCTGTTTAATTTTTTCTGGAGTCTTAAGTTGAGCGGGATTATTAACTTGTTTCTGACATTCTATCTCTTTATGCCATTTGAACCACTCAAACCAATAGAATATCCACTTGTTTTTTTTGAGCTGTCGAAAAATCGCTCTTCTTATATATGCTGAATTCATGTTATTTTGCGCTTATTACCTCGTCAATAATATCTTTAGTAATATTCCCAAAAACAGGACCGTTTGCTATTTGGTGAAAGAACAGACCTCCATAAGCCAAGTTTACTTCAATAAGGATAGGTTCCCCATCTTCAGTAATGCTTAAGTCCCATGAAGTAAGACGAGAGAATGATGTTATACGAGGAGCAAGTTTGCATACTAAATCCTTGCATTCATCAAAATTTGGGATTACGCTATCTGAAAATACCGCTCCTGAAGTAGGATGAGTATTCTCAAACTTTTGTCCGGTCATATAATTATATGCACAATTCTTTAATCTTCCTGTTTCATCAATACCACAGAAAACACCACCAGAATGTCCATTATCGACATTGCTTCCGTTAGCTCCCATACGAATAATAGACGATAGAACTCTGACTTCACCATGCCAATTCAATGTCAGTATCCTAATTGTATTAATACTTGTAGGGTGAAGTTTTGCCATTTCAGAGTGCTGCTTTACACATTCCTGTATAACAAAGTCAAAATCTTTTTTCAGTATATTTTTCAAGACTTCCAACGATTTCGTAGAATTGTCGTTTCCCAAAAAATATATACTTTCTCCCCCATTTGCATTAGTACTCTTTTTTATCACTACCTTACCTATTTCAACACAAGCTGAGAGAACTTCTTTTTCTGTTATCAATTCGTATGAAGCAGAAATAAATTGACCATTTTCTTTTCTGGCTACTGTTTTCGGCTGTTTGACATCTGAAAACAATAGATCATATAGATTTTTGTCATCAATATATCTGCAATCGATTGGTTTATTAAAATAAGGATCAACAATGGTGTAATATATATCATCTGGTATATACCTTGAATCCACCTCGTCGTGTCCTGTTTTATACAGTTCAAAATATTTATAGTTAAGTTTTATCCCTCCCCATAAATTTTTGATGTTCTGTATTTCCTTTGCAGTTAAGGGGGTGAACATCTTTTTTTGTTTTAACTCTAAGTCTGAATCTTTTTGACGAGACTTTCTAGTGCCCCAAACACCAAGGGCTTCCCAATATTTTAATAAACTCATATTTCTTTCTATTACTTATATAATCCAATTTCCTTGAACAAATCTATTGAAAGAACTTTCTTATAGTCATACTGCTGAATGTATTCTTTACAGTTCTTTTTCATTTTGTATAAATCAATTTTCCCTGAGATGAATGCTTCCATGTTATCTGCAATTGCTTTTTCATCATGCGGAGGAATGATCACTCCCGTCTTCCCATCTTGCACTACATATTTGTTCTGGTTCCAATCTGTTGCTATTATTGGAATTCCAGCAATATTCGCGTCTATCACAACTCCAGGAAAGGCTTCTCCTGCCCAATAAGTAGGGAATAGCAGAACATCATACTCGGACAGCTTCTTGTAGGCGTCTTCATTCAGAAGGTTAAGGAAACCTTTATATTCCAATCCTTCATGTCTATTCATTATTTCTTTGAATTCTTCTTTAAAACCAGGAGCAATGTTTCCATAAAAGTCGATGGTAAAATTTGAATATCCTTTCTTCTTCAATATCTCAGAAGCTGCCGCTATTTCCTTAATACCTTTATCAGGATGTATTCGCGAAAGAAAGACAAATTTATAATTGTTATCTGTTTTCGGTTGAATATTTGGGCGGAATATTATAGGTTTAGAGTTGGGTACATATTTAGCATTATAAACACCTCTCTTCTTAAGTTCCTCTACCATTGATTGTCCCTGTACAAGGATTCGTTTCATTCTATTAAGGGCTTCCACTTTATACATGCCTTTGTCGATACCTTCGGATATTCCTTCACCTACAACCCAAAAATATACATTTCGATGAATAGGTATGTAATAAAGGAGGTTTATCAAATGTCTGACCGAGGCACTCGCAGAAAGAACAACTCCCGCGTTCTGATTTAAAAGCATGACGAGCACAGCCTTTAGCAATATCCAAGGTCTTTTTTGCCAATTAAATGTATCAACTGTTATTACCTTATCAAACAACTCTTTATACCGTTTTATGAAGAGCTGGTTTTTCATTGTTTCTCCGCAACATGGAGCTTTCCCTTCATGTATTGCGCCGATTAATACAATCTTATTATTTTTCATATATTAAATACATTTATATATTCCTTTGCGCATCTATCAATAGAATACTTTTCATTAAATTCATTCAGACAGCTAGACCTCATTGAATTACGTTTTTCCTCCGAGGCTTCAACGAACATCTTTATCGCTTGCATATATGAATTTTCTGAGACATCCTTCGAGAGAAAACCTGTTTTACCATCGGTTACGATATTAACACACCCTCCAACTGGTGTTGAAATTACAGGAGTCCCAACAGAGAACGCCTCTAAAGCAGTTATCGGAAGACCTTCCTGTAAAGACGATAAACAAAAAGCATCCGAGATAGACACATAATCACGCACATTGGTCTTTTCACCAAGATACACTATATTATCTGAGGAGTGACGTATAATATATTGAACGATTTCTTTATTATCACCACGACCAAGAATCAACAATCGAATTTTATATCCTTCCTGCAATAATTTCTCAACTGCAGAAATAAGCATTATCTGATTTTTAACTGGATGAATACGACCAGCATGAATGAAAAGGAAGTCAACACCCTTATGATACTTATCCCACAACTCCACAATATTCGTATCTTTAGAATAAGAAGTTGTACCGTTTGCTATCATCCGAGTATCATAGCCATAAAACTGTTTGAAGCTCAATTCTGATTCTAAAGAAATAGTAATAGGAGTCATCAAATTACGCCCAAACATAAACTTACGAACCCACTTTTCAATACCCTTTCCCGCCTCTCTTTTTGCTTCAGAATGAATTGTTGCGAAATATTTACACTTCCGATAACAGAGAACCGAAAGCAGTCCATATTTAATTGAGCCAATATGGAAGTGAACAACTGCGGGGCATTCGTTTTTAATAAATTTAAGTAACTTTAGAAATGTACTCCAATCATTACCGACCTTTTTTCCAAGATGAAACTTCTCAACTTCTGAATCTAGTTGAGAATACAGCAAATCATCCTTCTCTGGTTTAAACAAAGTTACAACCTTTACATCATGCCCCATTTTTTCGAAAGTATTAGACAAATCAACTACCATTTTCTCAGCGCCTCCGGATTTTAAATGAGGTATTACTTCTATGATTTTCATATTATTGTAATTTTTTTTTAACTAGATTAAGGACCGTTTCTTTTTCTTGTTTATCAAGGACCAAAAAGAAAAATAGTATTGATGAAATTGATGTTGAAACTATTGTTATTACAATTATTCTAAGCCACCCATCCATCATCAATTTACTGAGCCACAATGGTATTGGCAAACATAATATCGTAAATTCGAATAATGGCAATATAAGTTTTACAGCATATTCTTTCAATTTTATATCAATTAGTTTATTCAACGCCCATAAACTTCCTATCTGCACGAATATCGTCATTATGAAGTATACTACAAAGACAGACTCTGGAGGTAGTCCTAATCTTAGGGATACTATTGAGACTGGAATAATAAGTAAATTTATTGAACTAAATACTATTTCATACGTTTTCATTTGTCCTGTTGCATAGACAACATTAGATAGAGGTGTATTAAGATTATTTATAAAATTTGTAATAATAATAAGTATTACAAAAGATGCTGTATGTTCTGGGACAATTTCGCCCAACCAGACGTGTAAGACAAAATTAATTTCAATGCACAAAGGAATAGCCATCAGAAGCATAAAAAAGAAACCCAGTTTACTCATGCTCAACATCAAACGAATAGTTCGTTCACTATTGCCGCTAGCATAAGAAGAAACCATTTGAGGTTTCGCAGCCACACTGATATTTGTGACAAAACCTTGTAGCGCAGAAGACACTTGATAGGCAATTCCACGAGCCGCGTTAACGACTGGGCCAAAAAAGAGATTTAAAACTATATTTAAGCCTTGTTCACGTGCAACGCATGCAAAAGTTCCTAACAAGCCCCAACCTGAAAAACCCAGCATGTTTAAAAGAAGTTCTTTTGAAATTCGTTTTTTCCTCTTGACAATATCAAATTTTCTAAAACAATAGAGAAAATACATCAAGAATATAAATACTGATATGCCAAATAAAGCTAGTCCATAGCATATTAACTTATCGACTCGAGAATACCTAAGAGTGATTGCCAGCAATAGTTTTAAAAGCACATCCATTATTCCAACTAGTGCAAAAAAATTCATCTTTTCATGCGCCATTACCATCGCTGTAAATGGAGCTTGGAGAATAACAACGACAGCAGACGCTACACTAAAGTGGAATATACACAGTGCCGCATATAGACGATCTGGTGGTATAACCATTCTATGACTAACATATCTAACACCTATTGTCTCAAGTAGAATAAGTACAACAACCGCCAACACGCCCTGGATAAGTAATGCAGCGTTAAACACTCTAATTGCACCATCTTTCCCGTTTTTCTCGTTCTCAAAATTATAAAAACGCTGAATGCCATTTGCCATCGAAGTGTTCAGGAAGCTAAACAATGACACAAATCCGCATACGACGTTGTTTATACCAAAATCCTCTACACCTAAAACTCTTAAGAATACCCTTGATGTATACAATGAGACAAAGAGCACAAATAACATTCTTATACTTAAAAAAATCGTGTTCTTTGCAATAGCCTTATTATTACTTAGTGCCATATCTCTTTCTGAACAACCATTTTATACGTCTAATCTTCGACATCGGCATAACACATCTAAAAAATGACCTGAATGACATTATAATCCTCTGACTTGCAGCAGCTTTTTTCTCATCCTCTAATGCGAGACTTGCTGCCTTTTCAAAATCTTTACTTACTCGATATTCAGATTCAAATACATCTCTTTTAATATGTTTAATCGAAGGGGATTTCAATTGTTTCTCATATTCAAATGCCTCTCGCATCGGCCGCTCCCTCAGTGATATTGCTGAGCCTAAATCATGCAGAAGGTCTGCTCCCCGTAGAGAATTTTGCAAAATACAACTAACGTTTCGCGAATTATAATCAATAGGAGTAACATTACCTAATCCAGAAAAATCTCCAATGGTAAGATCAGAAATCCTATCTGCTCTGGCATAATTGCATGAGTAACAATTTTCACGATAAATCAACGCCCGATGGTAACCCAATTGATAGTTATCTCCAGATAAGACTTTCTTTTTATAGAATTCTTTACCTGCATTATCCTTTAGCGTAAATGTAAATGTATCTGTATGATACTTCGGGTCTCTAAAACACAGCAATGAAGTTCGCTCATTTTTCAGAGATTCGACAAATTCAACATGCTGCTGTAAATAAGCCGCAGGTGGCATTCCGTGACAAATAATATCAACAGTAACAAGATTCTCATAGTCTTTTTTCAAAAAACCATAAAGACCTGCAACTTGACAAGGAACGCCAATGAAAAGAACTGGCACTCCAGCCTGTAATTTGCGTTTTACAATTTTATAGATACTAACAGTGTCACTAAATGTATACTTAGAATTTTGTGTCGCCTGAATGTCAGATTCGACTTCTATCAGAACATAATGGCATCCTCCATCTCTTTCATAAACCACCCCAACCGCAACACCACCTTCTTTTATCCAATAACGATAAAGTTCGTATGCAATTCCACCAGACGCAGACATAGTTCGCACTTTATCATCATTGCTCCATGCTGCCCAAACCTTCTGTGGCTGACGAAATATTAGCTTACAATTATTAGGGCATGTATTCTGACATAAGCCACAATTAACGCATTGTGTCTCATCTACCACAGGATATAATGAGTCAAGAGCATCTGGACACATCGTGATACAATTTCTCGGGCATATATCCCTACAAGCAGCACATCCTGTACATTTATCATGATCACAAATAATCTTATTCATTATTTACAAAATTATGTAAGACTTCTAATGAGTCATTACGGAATTCTTTAACCTTAAGATTTATGGAACTATAATCTATCTCCGTCATTTGCAAGACATCTTTTCCTTCACCTACGCACATTGCTACTCCCAGTTTCTTTGCTAAGGTATTCATGCGAGATTTATGAGCTCGATTAAAATATACAAACTGTTTATTGAAATAAATTGAGAATAACATTCCATGATATGATGCTGTAACAACCTTTTTCGCATAATAAATTAACGAGAGAAAGTCAGCAATAGAATATGGACGAATACTCTTAACACCCTTGAATGGTCTCCCATAATTTATAAATAAAGCTTCACATCCATAGGATTTAGCAATCTTATTCACAGCATGAATACAGTCCCGACTATCATTATCAAAATACGCCAAAACATAATTTTTATCCTTGTACTTATCAGATTTATAACTTAACCACTCTTCAGATGTGAGGAGCATTGTTGGATCACATACAACATGAGGACGGATTCCAGTCAACTCTTCTATCCAATCAGCAGATTCTTCTTCGCGTACAGCAATACCAGAAAATTCCTCAAGCATAGGTTTCACCAACACTTTTTCTTCTTTACTCCATGGATTTCCAATTGAAGAAGCAAATGCATATTTCTTATTATTCTCGGAAACAAAGTCGAGAAAATAGGTTGTGTCGCCTTTAGTAATATCCATTCCCCATACGATATCACTTCCGACTATTATTCTGTCATAATTGTTAGCAGATTTATAAACAGTATTCCTATCATATGGGCGACTTAGTTTCGCTTTCTCATTAAGAAAAGCCATCAGTGCATCATACTTGGATTGAATATCTCGGCTAAACAACACATGTTTCGCCATCTCTTTAAGTGTCATTGAGAAAGAAAATGGCGCAGGTAATTCTTTGTTGGCTAATGCCTTACATTTATAATCAATTAACTCACACTCGTGCCCTAATTTTTTTATAGCATAATACAAAGCATAGGCTTGTAATGTAGAACCAAAGTTAGTTGTCTCATGAAATGTTATAATACCGACTCGCATTTTACCCTTGTTTTATAGTAATCTTTCAAAGTTATACCTCTATATCCTAAATCATGTGCATAAGAGAATATGTAATCCATAGTTTTGTACAATTGTTCAACGGACTTTGAATCTGGAAAATAAGGACTTCCTCCAGGCATTAATTCAGAGGAATGAATCATAAATTCTACATAATCCAAATCCTTTCTCCTTGACATAACATTCAAGTAGTATCTCATCTCCCTCAGCAACGAGCTAGCTGGCCTTAAATAGATACCATGCCCTTTTATAATGCACTTCGCAAGGTGACGGAAAGTTCCCGCTATTGGTAACCTTGATTTCATAACGGAAATAGGGACTTCCAGAACACCATTAATTAGTGTAGGGGTATCTGGAACGTTTGTATAATCTGACCCTCCCATAGTCACTCCTTTTTGAGATTTCCAACTAGCGCCCGCCGTATGAGAACAATCAACTAAAACCCCATATTCTCTAAGTATTTTAAAATATCTCGTATCCATCGCCCACCTACCGGCTCTATGAGAAACAGGGATAACTGAAAATTTTTCTTTTAAGAGGTTAAATATTGTTTCAAACTTATCACGCATAATATCTTCCGAGTACTCTATCAAATAAGGATTTCCTCCATACGGTCCTATCAAATCGACCAATGGAGGATTATTCCACGCATGGAGATGAATTCCAATCTCACAACTTCCGTCAACCAACCACTTCGTTGCCTGCTTAACGAATGAATTATTATTTGCCATCTCATAATTTGTAAGGTACACTGGTTTAAACCCGTACTTTTCACACAATGCCTGGAATGGCTGAATAAAATCAGCATTTTTAGTCGAAATGAAATCTCCCAACTTGTAAGACCAGAGGTCGTCACCTTCAGTATCTACAGTAATAATAAAATATTTACACATAATAGTCTTCATTAATTCTAATCATACACGACGCAGCCACGAACGGGAACATCAACGGATATGGATTAAGAAATTGAATTGATTGAACAAAGATTAGACTCGCAATAAATGGAGCAAAAAGAATTAAGTTTTTCTTTATTTTGAATTTAATATATTTTTTAGCAAATCTTATAACGACCACAAGGTAAGTTATAATACCTACAAGTCCAAAGCTCACAAAGATTTGCTGAGTTCCATTGTGAACAGAGTTCCAAAGTTGACACACTTGTTTATAATATGTTGCTCCCGTTCCAAACATCATGTAACGAAAATCACTAAAAATTAACTCATTATATGCTTTAAATAATGGAAGCCTGCCACCGGCGGATTCCACATTATCATTCTCCATTCTATATTCGAATACATTCAATACTTCATCTAGTAATCCGGAATATAACCCTACAATTAATATAATAACACTTATAATAAGGAATGAAAGTACAGATTTGATGTCGTTAGAATTACTATATAGATACCATAATACTATCATTGTAAAAAGCAATATCCAAGTTCTAGAAAAAGTCAGCAATCCGAAGACTACCCCCACTCCGATCATAAAAAAGACTAAACTCCTGCTTACAATATGTTTGTTCATAAAAACAAAAGCAATAGAAATAAGAACAATAGCATAATATGCAATGCAGTTAGCATTCATCATTAAATGATTCATCATTTGTTCTGTATCATAGTTTCCCATTCCAGCTCCAGATCTCAATTCTCCGCCAACGAGAGCTAAAAAACCATAATCTAGAATAATTCTCAAATATACCACACCAAGCGCAAAAATGCTTCCCATTGAATAACATATCATACACACCCTTCTGTCAATATTTCTATCATCTGAAAATATCATCAAGAAAAATAAAAATAAAAATGACAAAAACGAGAATATTCCAGATATGTTATAATCAAAGTTATAACCAATAGTATGAGTGATTTCAAGTAAAGCTAAAATACTGAATGGTAAGATTTGGGAAATATTTAATTTAGATTGTTTGACAAATATAATTAGTCCAACCAACAAAAAAATATAGCCCGGGATTCCGACCGAAAGAGGTAAGAGGAAATATGCAAATGAGTACATATTTCGTCGATTAAAGAATACCATAAAAAGTGTTATTATACTCGCAATAGCCATACCAGGAATAGTGATATTTAAAATATCTCTTGCTATAATTAGCGAAGCTACAGCAAGTACACTGGAACATAATAAAAATGGTTTTCTATTTCGCATATTCAAATTAACGTCGTTATACCACACTGGGAAATAATTCGTAACCGTCCCCGCACACCCATATTGACAAAGCAACACCAAGGCTGCGAAGCACAGTCTATACATTAATGGCTTTAGCCGTATTTTTCTGATTTGTTTTTCTTTTGTTTAGACAAGTTTCAGAAGACTCTTGTCAAAGTTCTGCGGCAGCAGGTTCGGCAACCGGTCCGCCGGCGTGGTCTTGATGTTGTTCAACACATACGTCAACCACTGCTGAGGATTCAGGTGATTCATCGCACACGTCTCAAAGAAGCTGTACATCATCGACGCGCGCCATGCGCCCATGAGGTTCTGGAAGAACAGGGATGTCTTCCTGCCCTTCACCAGCGGCTTGAACCCTCGTTCACACGCGTTATTGTCTATAGGCATCATCGGGATCTTCAGATACGCCATAAGTTCCTTTCTCCGTTTTAACAGATAGCCCAACGCTCCAGATATCGCGCTTCCCTTCGGATGCTGATCATATTCGGCTGACGCCCACGATACGAAGGCCGTCCATATCGGCTTCTCCTGCCCCATCCGGATGTCCTTCTTGCGTTTTCCGGTCAAACCCTCCGCCTTGATATACTGTTCCACCATGTTCAACAACGTATAGAACCCCAATCCAATTCTCGACGGCAACGGGTCCTCCGCTTTCGATTCCTCGAACTCTCGACGGGCATGAGCATTACATGCGCACTCCGTTATTCCGTTCTTCTTCAGCCATTTGCTCCAGCCCGAATAACCGTCCTTCTCGAACGCCTTCGCATTTGTCATATCCTTGCACAGCAGCTCCAGGTCTTCGGATGCCCGGCCATGGCTCAATATGTTTCCGTCCATGTCCACACGGCTGCCGACGTTGAACAGTGCAGCATTCTTGTCCAGACACACCACATGCGCCATATAGTGCTTGTCGCACTTGTGAGTCTCCGTGTTCACTACCCGCACAGGTGAACCATCTCCCAACAGATACTCACCTTTTATCACATCATAATAGTGCAGGTCGAACAATGGCTCCAGAAGGTCACATGTCCGCGCGTGCAGCTTGTCCATCAGCTGACGGGAGATGCTGAGGCCGTTTCGCTCGTAACGCTTCTCCTGGGTATATATCGGATCGCAATCCGCGAAGCGTTCCACCTCCATCTTGCCCACCAATTCCGGTGACGCGAAGCTCTTCGGATATGGACGGTAGTCCTCCACCTTCGCCTGTATCGGAACCGCATCCGGATTCCCTTTCTCCACAAACACCGGCAGCTCATATCTCATCGCCTCGTGCTTCTCCGGAGTCAACACCAGTTCGTAATGGGCATCCCTGCCTGACTGTTTCTTTATCTCCACATAGCGTGACGGGTCCTTCAGGTATTCCCTAGGATAGAGCACTACCGATGCGCCATGCTGTGGCAGCGAGCGGAGATATGCCGCGTCCACCATCCGGCATTCCGACTCGGGATCGTCTTCTCCGGTATCCTTTGGCCGCTCCGATTCTTTCGTCAGACGCTCGAGTTCCATCAGGCTCTTTACCCGGACAACCACTTCCTTGGCCGACTTATACTCCTTCAGAAGCTTGTCGCTGACCTCCAGGCTGTTTCCCTCCAGCACCGAATCTACCAGCGACAGCACTTCGTCATCATGCAGTTTCTCACTTGTCGAGCCGAAGAGTTTGCGCAGGCAATAGCTGATATGACGGTCTTTGGATCTGCTGCTTTCCTGGAGCTTCTTCGCCGACTCGACAAGGCCTGACACACTTTTCGCGGTCATTTCAGATATGGTCGCTGGCGCCCTATCTCGGAATGGACGATGCCCGCCAGTTCCCTGAACGATTTCCGCATATCCACAGGACGGGAATACACCCTGTACTTCAGGCTGCCGCCCAACTGACATACCATCCTTCCCATCACTCTCCATATGCTTTTACGTAACTCATCAGCTCCTCCGCGTCGTGCATCCCCTGAGACAACAAGATTCGCACTCCATTGGGGTACTGCAGCTCGATGCTGCCACTTTTGCCGGCACCGTTTGAATTCGCATCTGACAACACCACATCGGCGAATGCCGGTCTCCGGCCGCGCCTTTCGACCGGACTTGGTTCCTGTTTCTTTCTCATCTTTTACGTTTTTGCGCGAAGGTATAACTCTTCAGCAATCACGTCAAGATGGGGTTGCGAGGACGGTTACGTTTTTTTTTGGGGGGGTGCTGCAATAAGTTTTTCAATCTTCGGCAACAAGTGGTCTTTTATAAGATAGTCTGCGAGAGTTTGACTTTTGCCTCGGGCTTCTATGCTTTTTTGAAGGTTCAGGACAAATACGGACTCTTCACTATATGGGACATCTGTATTTCGCTGAATAAACCGACTTTCAAGTATAGTGCTTATGGTCAGGACCTCTTTCGGTTGAATTACTCTGATTTTTGCCCAAATGACGTCTTCTGGAATCTTGTCCAGAATAGGGAATGTGAAAAAATCCGGTACGTTATGGGAGGACAAGTCTGGAAGTAGTCTTTGTGCCAAAGCGGGGAGGTCTTCTTGGAATTGGCGTATGACTTCCTGGATGTCATCATTCATTTCTTTGTCGACTTGATTCTCTATCTTAGCTTTTATGTACTCCACTACCCATTTGCTAATTGGCGGGACTTCTGCGCCTATCATTTCAAGAGAGGTTTTGGCCAAAACTGGTATCTTGGTGATGCGCTTGTAGTGGGTATCTATTCCGTTGGTGATGATGGCTTTTATTTCTTCAGGAGCCTTTCCTATGAGAATGCCATAGTGCTGAAGGAAAGTGGCTGCATTGATGTAAGATGCGTCATCTGTAAGCAATCCCTGTTCCGTATATTGGGCCAGTAGTTGCAACTGAGCCGGGAATTCTTCATTAGTGAATGAACCTATCGACATCACAAAGCGGCTGATAAGCTGCGCTGCGGGGTTTTCCTTTTGCCGTTCGATGTTGAGACGGTATTCATCCCAGCTTTGGATTAGCTGTTTCGCATCCACATCGATTCCGGCAGTAATCAAATCGAATACCTGAACGGAGGCAATAAGAGGAAGACCATGGCGTTCGATATACCTCTTGAAGATATCGTGAATTCTTTCGGCCGTATCATCTATTTCTTTCTGGTTCTCTTTTTCTTCTTGCGGGACAAAGGGGTTCAATTCACAGTCATCGAGATCTATCATGAAGGACTCGGCTGCAGATGCCTTTATATATGCATTTCTGTCGAGACATGTTATGCGGTTGCACTTGTACTCTATAGACAAGCCGACCGTGAGCGCCCAGAGGGAAAGGAGGAATTGATCCAAATCATGATTGTTAGGGTATGTCTTTACAGGATTCTGCAGTGACTCGTATATTTTTGAGAAGTGGGCAACGGAAAACTTAAGAATTCTGATGTTGTTGAGGTTCTCTTGAAGGTCTAATCCTATCTTGTTGACATTGACTTCCGGGTCGATGATACTGACGTATCTGGGGGCTGACATCAGTGTGGCGAATTCGCTCCCATATCCTTTTATTAGTCCTTTGTAAATGCTTACGACGTCCGGTGGAAATAGAAGGGTTCGCTCAATCACCTTTTCCTTGAAATCGAGGTAGGATCTGGAACCTTTACTGAAGTATGAGTCGTTCGCTATCAATATAACCTTATATCGCTTTATCTCGACAAGGCCATTGATGATTCCGAGGAGAAGATGGGGCTTGATAGTCTTGACGGCACGCTCTAGGTCATCGAAGATAAGGACAAGTTTGTCTTTTGGAAGTCTTTTAGTGCAAAGAGTAGTATAGGCGTCTACTATACGGCTGACATCAACGAATTGCCCGATAAAGGGAAGCATATCGGCAATTGATTGTATGTCTTGCGTTCCCCTGGAGAGCTTTGCCCTGGTGAGCAGTTTTGAGATTTTTGTGATAGCTTTTGTGTCCTTTTCGTCTGCTGGAGAAAGATTCTCTTCCCCATGCTCTTGAAGGAAGGTTTCAGTAATACGCTTCTCGATATTGTCGAGAGTGCTAAAGCCGAAGAGAGATATTGTGATTGGGAGTTTGTCGCTGTTCTCTAAGTTTTCTTTTAGTGTGTTGTGAATATAGTACGTCTTTCCGCAGCCCCATGCGCCTGAGATCATCAAGGCACCCGAGGTTTCCATAGAGAGAAAGCTCTTTATGCTTTCAAGAAAGTCGTCTTGCGTGTACATGTATCTAATTCTGCTTGGTGTTCGATTAAGTTGCAATTCTAGATGAGTGAAACCTAAGGATTTACGGCTGGTCTATTATAAGCGATATTGGCAAGACAGACATTGTATCCTTGATTTGACAGTGTCATAGCAACCTGCCGGAACACAACTTTGCTGAAAAATGGGATCTTCGGACGCTCTGTATTCTTTCCAGTTATAATACCGTACACAATGGTGTAGTCTCCAGGCCTATAGTCTTTGTTTTCTGTAAAAAGCCAATCGCTCTGCTGAGGGTTATCTCGGAGCACAGTGGTCTTCATCTGCTTGTTTACAGCCTTCCTGAACGGTTGCTGTAACAGCATAGAACCTGAGACAAACCCTTGATTGAACAAATGGCTTAATACAGATGAGCCATGGCCTTTCTTTACGTGGATCAAATAATTATCCTGCGTTAGGACATCACAGACTTCTATTGCATTTTGTGGGATTTCTGTCTTTACAAGTTGCTTATCCATCAAACAATAAGAAGGATCTGAATTGGCCAAACGCTCGTTATAATCACCTTCGGTTTCAGCCACTGTGCTATCAAGAAGATGCTTCGGATAAATTGTTGCATTCTTGTAGTAGTCGAGGATCTGTTGATTGTAGTTATCCTCAACTTTGAACCACTCACCTTCATTGAGTAGATAAAGAGAGCCATCATTAGTTATCTCACCATAAAGGCAGCGATAATATGGCCAATCTCCCACCTTGATACCGTTTGCATCCTTAACTTTTACTCTCTTATCCTTAAAATCTCGGACAGTAAGGTCCCTTCGCTCAGCATAGACGATAGTTAACACTTGTTCTATGTCCAAATCATCGTTAACTTGATTGTGACCACCAATGTGAAAGGTTAGTTGGTCCTCCCAACGTAGGAGTTCGGGTGCTGCCATCCATACTGCCTCAAGATTACGGTTATTGATAGTGTTGACGAGGCTTTCATCGAGTGTTGATATGAGCCCAGGCTCTTTAATAGGTTCAAGGTGGTCTATCCATTCGAAGCGTTGTTTGTATGCATCGGACTTGTACTGTGCATAGCACTTGTCAAGAAGCTCGCTTATAGAGCTGATATCGACTTCTTGAGAGAAGTGAAGCGTGTCTGAACCAGACAGAGTGCCGCCGAAGTCATCTTTTTTTTCAGCTATAGTTTTTGCTGTTATGCTACGAAGGATATCCCGCTCCGTATCAAGGTTGAAGACTTCTAAGTCTGAAAGTTTGCTTGATTGCACCCGCCCTTTAGTGGGGATAGCTTCCATGCTATTTTTATCAACACTACGGAGTTGTTGGGGATCAATGGTGTTTAGTGTGGTCTTGAGGCCGAAGCGTGGTTCTATAGCTCCTGGTATTAGCAAATTTCTTCCATACCCGAAGGCGATGGCAAAGAATCTCGTTCCCTCGGGATAATCACGTTTGATGATTAGAAGGGCTTGAACAAAGGAGGTTTTTAACTTTGGCGTAGCCCCTAATTGACCGAGGAAGAAGCTTTCTAACCAATCAGGCTCTTTCGGCCTAGAATTGTTGTAATAGAAGTCACCAATCCCGGAGATCTCTGTATGAGTGCAATCATCAACCCTTACCATTTCGGCCAAATTGGTGATGCTTGATTTAATGAGTGAGATTGAAAGTTTAGTCTTTGCCATGGTTGGTCACTTCTTTATTGTCTTGGATCTTGATTGTTTAATTTATGTTGCTTATCTCTGTTGTGCGAAAAGTAACAATTCATATTTATATGGTTTTTGGACGAATTTTCTTTGGTTTTGTTTGCTCGCGGGTGCGGGGGGCTCTGAGGTCGTACCGGCGGGTGTTTTCTTCTTGGCGAGCGGGGGCGCATCGGGTGTCGAGGGTGGGGGACACTTGTGTTCTATGGCGTTCGGTTTCTTGGAGTTTCTTGCGTTTTCGGTGAAACGCGGCTTTTTTAGCATATTATTTTGATTACTGAGTTATTGGTGTTGTAAGTATCAGCTACAAGTGTTATATAGTAATTAGGTCTTGTCGTTACGACAGAAGCGTCACAATCTATCCTCCTGCCCATTCTTTACGCTGCGGAGATCGCAATTGAAATTTTTACGAAAATCTTGTTTGGCCTTCTCAATATCGCTATTCGCTTTGTTTGACGGATAGGAATTGGCTACTATTCTTGCACGTATGTCCTTATTCGACAGGTGTCTGAATTTGGGATTCTTCAGAGTGGCACGCAGTTGATCTATTGCACGTAGAATATCTTTTCATTTCAGTTCGACAAATAATTCAGTCCAGTCTTCTTCTTTAGCTGTATTATCTTTTCTGACAAGAATCAACTTGTCACATTTTCGTCCTTCCTCTTTCTTTATAATATATCCGTCTATCTGAAATACCGCTGAGTATTTGTCATCTGTCGCAAGTTTATATTTCGTTCCTTTTTCACTTACTGAAACTATTTTGCGAGCCTTCAGGTCCTGCTGCGGAGAGTAACCTTCTCCAGTCAGTCGACTGTAAGTTGAGAGGTATTGTTCAAGATTACTATTCATCTCCATATAAGACCTTGTTACACTGACTGATTTTCTCTTCGACCCAATCCGAAACGCCATCAAGTTGCATTCCGTCAAGCATTTGAAGATCATCATCTACAATGCTTTTGAAAATACCGTCCTCGTTGATGAAATACCCAGAAACGTCGGACGGATTCAAAAGGAGTTTGCTGTCAATGATGCCTTTGCCGGATTCTTTACTTGAAGCTGCAGATGCTGAAAGCAACACATTTATGACAGAAAGAATATATGGGCTATGTGTTGTCAACATAATTATACTCGTCTCAGATTCTTTTTTTTGAGCTTCCGCAAGAGCTTTGACCAAACTCAATATAATCAGACGTTGAGATTCAGGATAGAGATTCTGTTCTGGTTCTTCAATGAAAACTTGAGCAGACTGGTATGTGAGTCTCTTGGAATTCGGCTCTTGAATAGCATTCAAATCCGACATTGACATCGGAGCCCTTTTCCCGACTTGTGACATCATATAGTGCGACATAACATCCAAAGGTGTAACAGATTGGATACCACTTGACGCATAAAACGCCGGAGATTCTGTTCCGTCTTTCCTTATGATAAAATCATTTCCTGATTTATTCGCATAACTGAAGTCTCCTGTCACCGATAATTTATATGGATTTGATTTGGTCGAAGGGGATTTAGCCTCGTCCCATTCATAAATGAAATTGAACAATACATCTCTTTCGGTAGACTTATATGCTCTATCAATGTTCTGAAGGGCGGAAACAAGATTCCGTTCGGCAGGGATATAGCATATTTTGCTATTGTAACGCCTTTGAGCGAAATCTGATTTTCTGCTGATTTTAGGATTCGTACCTCCGTGATATTCGATAGTTATGGTATCTCCCTCATATTCAATACTTGTATTTTTCTTGAAATAATCATCATTGAACCTATGGAATTGCTTGAGTTCCTTAACAAAACGCCCATAATGGGTATATTGGTTAATGATATCATCAGTCGATACCATAATTCGTTTTTCTATCCATCGGCAGAAGCAAAGCACTTTCATAAAAGTACTTTTTCCTGAACTCTGACGTCCGATGAGTACCATAAGAGGAGTGAATTCAATCCTGGTAGAGTCTTCAATCGGACCGAAGTGTTTGATGTGTAATGATGCCATATTACGTAAACATTATCATTTACTTAAGTCTGTCAGTGTAACAAATTAACGAATTTTCACTCATTGAGTGCGGATTCTGTAGTAAAAATGCACCGCTTGAGTGCGCTATTCCAGACATAACCATTTCCATATAGGCATTACATTGATGCGATGCCCATTTATGTCGATAGTTTGCTCATTGTCTCTGGTGATGACTATTGCGGTAAAATCCGGGTAAACGTTCAAGAACTTTTCCAGCGCACCTGTTTCTCGTCTATAGGTCGCATCGTCTCCCAAACTGTAAGATACTTGGATAGCCATTTTGGCAGACGGAATACAAAAATCTATCTCTACGTTTTTATTATAATAGTAAACCTGCGTTTCTTCGGGTGTGTTTCTGTATTTTCTGATTAATTTACATGCAACTATATTCTCCAACAACTTCGTTTCTCCACTGAAAAGAAACAAGTTAAGCAATCCATTATCCACAATGTATCTTTTCCGGATTGTGGACTGCTCCGATATGGATGAACTCATATTCGGGATAGAGAAAAACAGGTAGGACTCTTCCAAATACTCCAAATAATCTTTCAATATAGGCAGGCTTATGCTATCTCCGCTGGAATCAATAATATGTTTTAACCTGCTGAGGGATGACGGTTGCATCACACTGTCTGCCAATTTTCTTGTGAGAAGACGAAAAGCACGTGCATTGCGCACTTTATTCCGCTCCACTATATCGCCAAGCAGTATCTTCTGACATAATGAATTCAGATACTCCCTCTTATCTTCAAGATTGAAAGATTCTGCAAGGCCGCCATTAGTGAAATAATGATCGAAAGTATTTGATATCTGAGAGCAAGCACCTTGGTCATATATCCAATTTCTGTCCAATTCTATGCCTTTGTACTCTAGATACTCTCTAAAAGAAAATGGAAAAACTTCCTTTGGAATATATCTGCCACCAAGTGTAGTTGCTATTTCACTGCTGAGCATCTTAGCATTGCTGCCAGTAATCATAACTCTATACTTAGAATCTGCAAGTCTTCTTGCAAATTTTTCCCACCCGTAAACAACCTGTATTTCATCAAGGTATATCAGTGGCTTTTTTTCTGGATATAACTCGAAATAGGCATCCAATATTTCTCCCAAACTGTCTGAAGAAATATCTGACAACCTTTCATCCTCGAAATTTATGTAGAGTATGTTTTCTTGTGTCAGCCCTGGACTCTTCATCATATTCTGGGCATCCTGATACATCATAAAGGATTTTCCAGCACGCCTTAAACCGACAAGCACATAGTTTGCATGAGTATCAAACTGGATTTCCCTTCGAATAATAAAGAATTCCGGAATGGCCCTTTGCTTCTCTATTATTAGTTTTTTTATAATCTGTTTATCCATAAGAGCAAAGTTTACTTTGCAAATATAAGAAAAAACATTAAAGTATACTTAATGGTTTAAAAATATCATTTCAAAGTCGTAATGTTTTTAAATACAATTTCAAATTGCTTATTGAAACAATATCCTATGGCACACAGAGCCAAACTCACGCCTTGTGGTCAAGGACGGTGTACTTGGAGTGGTTGGAGATGTACTCCGGTACGATGCGCTTCATGGAGGCTACCACGGCCATGTCGTCGTAGGTGTGGGACTGGGCGATCAGGGCGTCTATCTCGCGGCTCACATCGGACCAGTCATATTCACGGACACAGGCGATGCGGATCTTTTCGTGGAACGAAGGCTTCGTCGCCTCCGACTCGCTCAGGACCTCCTCGTAGAGCTTCTCCCCGTCCCTCAGGCCGGTGTACTTGATCTCCACGCCCTTCGCCCCGCTCAGCTCGATCATGCGACGCGCCAAGTCGGCGATGCGCACCGGCTTGCCCATGTCGAAGACGAAGATCTCGCCGCCCTCGCCCTTCGTGCCGGCCTCAAGGACCAGCTCGCAGGCCTCGGGAATCAGCATGAAGTACCTTATGATGTTGGGGTCCGTCACCGTCACCGGGCCGCCGGCCTTGATCTGGCGCTCGAAAATCGGGATCACGGAGCCGTTCGAACCTAAGACGTTGCCGAAGCGCGTGGTGATGAACTGGGTCTGCCCCTTCACCACGCCGTCACGCTCCGCCTTGTTGAGGCTCTGAACATAGACCTCGCATATTCGTTTGCTGCATCCCATCACGTTCGTAGGGTTCACAGCCTTGTCGGTGGACACCATCACGAAGCGGCGAACACCGTATTTGACCGAAAGGTCGGCCAGGATCTTCGTGCCGAGGACGTTGTTCTGGATGCTCTCGCAAGGGTTGTCCTCCATCATCGGAACGTGCTTGTACGCCGCGGCGTGGAAGACATATTCAGGAAGGAAGGTTTTGAATATGTTCTCCATCCTGTCAGCCTTGGTGATCGACGTCACCACGGTGGCGCATGGCACAGACGGGAAGTCATGCGCCATCATCCGGCGGATGTCGTGCTGCGGAGTCTCCGCGGAGTCGATCAGCATCATCTTCGAAGGTGCGAACGACGCGACCTGGCGCACTATCTCGCTGCCGATGCTTCCGGCGGAACCGGTGATCAGGATGCGCTTCCCACGGAGGGACTCGGCCACGGATTCCAGGTCGACGCAGATCTCGTCACGAGGCAAAAGATCCTCGATGCTGACCTCCTTCAAGGTCGGCGCTCCCTTGATCGCATCATGCTCGGTGTCAACGACATTGTTGGCCGAGAATATTCTTGCGCCGCTTTGCAGGATGTAGTCCTGAAGAGCCGTGTCGTTGCGGAACCTGTCGATCCTGCCCGGAGCGACCAGCACGGCGGCGATCCCCTTGCGGCGGATCACATCCGGCAGACTGGCGTCAACATCGTAGACCGGCTCGCCCATCAGGCGCGTGCCGTTGGCTACAAGCGCCGGATCGTGGGAGATGAAGCCTCGGAGACGGTAGTGCATCGGTTTCTCGCTGCGGATCGCCTTCGCGAGTCCGATGCCGCCGGCGCGGATGCCATAGATGAAGACATTCTTCGCAGCCTCCGTCCGGAAATAGGTGTCATAGACCCATTTGATAGAAACGCGAAGCAGCCACATCAAACCGGTCGCGATGGCTTCCGCAATCAGGATTTGCCGCACCTGCACGTGGGCGAACACCCGAGACGGGCAGCTGTTCGTGAAGAAATGGACGGCTATCACAGCCAATGCGGAGCATCCCATCGCCTGCGCCACACGGATGAGGTCGTTGAACGATGAGTAGCGGATGATTTCCGAATATGTCCGGAAGATGGCAAAGAATATGAAGTGGATGCCGACGCACAGCAGCATCAGGTGGGTCAACGGCCAGAAGTTCAGCTGAAGGGCGGTGCCACGGTTGAAGCACCAATAGACGAACACTCCGGACAAAAACAGAATGGCACTGTCCAGAAGCAGCACGCACCAGTACGGGAACGTGCGCTTCGAGAAGTACGACTCAACTATCTTGCGGATCGACAGCATTATGGAAAATAATTTTGATTAATAGGTATTACGGTGAAGTAGGCGGTTAGTCTCTCTCAAAGAGGTCGCGGGTGTAGACCTTGGCCCGGACATCGTCCAGGGCGCGGTCGTAGCGGTTGGCGATGATGGAGTCGGCGCGGCGCTTGAACTCGGCGATGTCGTTGACCACCTTGCTGCCGAAGAAGGACGCGCCGTCCTCCAGCGTAGGCTCGTAGACAATGACCTCGGCGCCCTTTGCCTTGATCCTCTTCATGATGCCCTGGATGGCGCTCTGGCGGAAATTGTCGCTGTTGGACTTCATCGTGAGACGGTAAACCCCGATCACGCATTTCTTCTCGCGGGCGCTGTCGTACTGGCTGTTCTCGGAATAATAGCCGGCCCTCTGGAGCACCTGGTCGGCGATGAAGTCCTTCCTGGTGCGGTTGGACTCCACAATGGCCTGGATAAGGTTCTCCGGCACATCGGCGTAGTTCGCCAACAGCTGTTTGGTGTCCTTCGGGAGGCAATAGCCGCCGTAGCCAAAGGACGGATTGTTGTAGTGCGAGCCGATGCGAGGATCCAGACACACGCCGTCGATGATGGACCTCGTGTCGAGTCCCTTCATCTCCGCATAGGTGTCCAGCTCGTTGAAATAGCTGACGCGGAGGGCAAGGTAGGTGTTGGCGAACAGCTTCACCGCCTCCGCCTCCGTGGAACCCATGAACAGCACCGGAACATCCTCTTTCAGAGAGCCTTCCTTGATGAGTGCGGCAAAAGTGCCGGCAGCCTCTTCGAGAGCGGAGTCTCCCCTGTCGTAGCCGACGATGATGCGGCTCGGATAGAGGTTGTCATAGAGCGCCTTGGACTCACGCAGGAACTCAGGAGCGAATATGATGTTTGGCACCACCACCCTCATCTTGCCGTCGGCGAGGCGTTCCCTGTACGAGAACCTTTCCCGCACAGAGGCGGTGTAGCCCACAGGGACGGTGGACTTGATGACCATCACTGCATCGGGATTAACCTTCAGCACGAGGTCGATCACCTCCTCCACGTGCGACGTGTCGAAGAAGTTCTTCTTCGGGTCGTAGTTAGTGGGAGCGGCGATCACCACGAAGTCCGCGTCCCTGTAGGCGGCCTCACCGTCAAGCGTGGCGGTGAGGTCGAGTGGCTTCTCGCGGAGAAACCTCTCGATGTACTCGTCCTGGATCGGGGACTCGCGACGGTTTATCCTATCGACCTTGTCGGCGATCACATCAACGGCAGTCACCTTGTGGCGCTGGGACAGCAGGGTGGATATGGAGAGGCCGACGTAGCCAGTACCGGCCACGGCGATCCTCAACTCTTTCAGATTTCGCATAAGATATGTTTTTTGGGTTATGGTTTCGCCGGCGGATTTACCTGGCTTTGTTGTCGGAGCTGTAGTAGGAGCCGCCATTGTGGCCGTAGTAACCGTAATGGCCATAGGTGCCGTAGTTCCCGTAGTAGCCGTCGGAGGATGCGGTCCCGTTGAGGACGCAGCAGAGTCCCCTGTACTCCCCGTCGCGGTAGAGCGCGTCGAGGTCCGGGAGCATGGCCTTGTCGAACAGCCCGGCCCTGACGACGAAGAGCGTCCTGTCCACATAGTCGTTGATGACGCGCGCGTCGGTGACGATCTCCACCGGCGGGCAGTCGATGATGATCACATCGTACTCATTCCTGAGGACGGCGATCGCATCGGCGAGGCGCCTGTCGGCGAGCAGCTCAACCGGGTTCGGAGGGATGGATCCCGCCGGAAGAGTGTCAGGTACCGTCATCGCGTCCTTCGAACGGACAATCACATCGTGCACATCGGCGACGATCCCAGCGAGATAGTCGCTAAGGCCAGGCTTCGGCGAGCCGACAAGCTCGGAGAGCGTGCCGTGGCGCAGGTCGCCGTCGATGGCCAGAACACGCTTTCCCTTGATGGCAAAGCTGACGGCCAGGTTGGACGACACGAAGGACTTGCCCGAGCCCGGGTTGAACGAAGTGACGGCGACGACCTTGCTTCCTGGCTCGCGCATCATGAACTCGAGGTTGGTGCGGAGCACCCTGAACGCCTCGTTGACCACATTGCGGTTGCCGTGACGGACCACGATGGAATCGGTGCCACTAAGGGTTTTCCGCTTTCCGAACGCCTTGGTGGCAGTCTCGGCAGAGAGCGGAATCTCGCCGGCGAAAGGCACGGAGACTCCCTTGAGGTCGCGGCGGGAGCGCACCTTCGTGTCGGTCGCCATCAGCAGATAGATGATCCCGGCAGGAATCATCAGACCCAGGAGAAACGCCATCATCATGATCTTCATGGACTGCGGGGAGACCGGGAATATTCCTGAAATAGGATGCTTGATGATCCTTGTGTTGTAGGCGGTGAACGCCTGCGAGAGCTCGTTCTCCTCGCGTTTCTGCAGGAGGAAGAGGTACAGAGCCTGCTTCACGGTCTGCTGACGCTCGACCGAGAGGAGCTGCTTCGCCTGGTTAGGATTTGCGGCGATGCGCGCGGTGTTCTGGCGGGCGGTGCCCTTGAGATTCTCGTATTTCGTGTTGAGGGCAAGGATCTCGTTGTCTATGGACCGGGAGATCGACCCCCTCATCGAGGCCAGAGCCTGGTCGAGATCCTTCACGAGCACGTTCTCCTCGCCGGAGTTCGCCACAAGGTTGTTCCTCTGCAGGATCTTGGAGTTGTACTCGGAGATGCCGTTCTCGATCGTCTGGCTGCTCAATCCCATGTTGGCGGGAAGCGGCTGGTTGCGGTTGTCCTCCTTGCCGATGTAGTCCTTGATGTAGCGCGCCATGTAGAGCTGGTTGCTCACGTCCTGGAGCTGCTGGTTCAGCACCGTGCTCTGTTGCATGTACATCGTCGCTGCGGCACCCACGTCAGGGATCATGTTCTCCGACTTGTAGGCGGAGATGTCGGAGTCCACGCCCGCCAGCTCGCCCTCGATCACCCTGAGACGGTCGTTGATGAACACAGAAGTGGAGTTCGCTATCTGGTTCTTGTCACGCACCCAGTTCTCGTTATAGACGGCGATCAGGGTGTTCAGGATGTCCTGGGCACGCTGGGTGGACACGTCCTTGATAGAGAGCGAGATGACGTCGGCGTTCTTGTCGGCGAGGTTCACCTGGAGTCTGTCCAGGTAGGACTGTGTCACGCCGCGCTGGCCCGACTTTCTGACGTTGACCGGCTTTTTCATCGCCTCCCCGGAGTAGTCCTTCGTCTTCTGAACGATGATCCTTCCGACAGGAGTCTGGAGCGTGTCGCCGTAGTGTCCCACGACCGGCTTGCCGCCGACCTTCTCATTCTTATGGATGAAGTCGTTCAGGGTGACTTTCCCGCCGTTCTCGCTGACGGTGAATCCGGCTCCCACGTTCTCATCCACATCGAGCAGGTCGGCGGAAATCGGCAGCGACGTGCCGTAGAGCACGTTCCTGTGGAAGGTGCCGTCCACCGTGTAGCTCATGTACAGGCGAAGCCTGGCCACCACCTCGCTCATGATGTCCGGGGATCCGAAGGCGTGCAGCTCGTTGTTGACGTTTGACTTGACGGCGAAGAGGCCCATGTTGCCGAACTCGCCGATGTCCCCCGGCATGGACGCGCCCTTGGTGTTGGACTTGATCTGGATGTCAGCGGAGGTGTTGTACGTAGGGGTTGACCTGAGGATGTACAGGACACCTAAAGCCAGGCAGACCGCCAGGCTCAGGGCGAACCAGTACCATCTGGACAGGCAGCGGCGCACAAGCTGGCCGATCTGCACGGTATCCTCCTGCTGCCGGGTATTGTTATCCGTGTTGATGTTGTTATCCATTGTTTTGAATCGCTTTGATGTTTGGGTGTTTCTTCACAAAGTTCACGGGTGGATCATTTCCCAGACCCGCTCCTCGTGGCGATGATCACGATCGTGTTGGTGATGGACGCCGCGAGCGAAGTCAGCGAGATCCAGAACGAGGTGGAGCGGACATTGTTGCCGTTCACCGTGGACTGCCTTGCCCGCACGTCGTTCGGATCGACGTAGATCACGTCGTTCTGGCGGATGTAGTAGGCCGGCGAGGCTATCAGGTCGGCGGCTGAGCAGAGGTTCACCTCGTAGGTCAGCATCTTGCCGTTCTCGTTGCGCAGCACCTTCACGTTCTCGCGCTTTCCGTAGATGGTCAAGTCACCGGCGGTTCCGATGGCATCGAGAATCGTCACGGCATCCTTGTCGATGGCGTAGCGCCCCGGCTTCTCAACCTCGCCAAGCACCTGATAGTACAGGTTCATGAAGTCAACGGTCACCACGGCGTCCGTCGCCTGCCCCTGCTCATTGAGCTCCTTCTTGATCACGGAGGCGATCTCATCACGCGTCAGCCCCGCCACGGCCACCTCGCCGAGGACAGGGAAGTCGATGCAGCCCCGGTCGTCCACCGTGTAACCAGAGATGTAGCCCTGGCTGTAACCGGAAGTGATGGTGCTGCGGGTGTTCTCACCGAGACGCTGCGTCACGTACGGCAGGTTGAAAAGGGCTGTCAGCTCGGGACTCTTGCAGTTCACGATGATCGAGATCTTGTCCTTCGGGCGGACGATGATCTCCTTAGCGGCGGCAATGCGCTGACCCTCCACGGACGACAGATCCTGGAAATACGCGATCTCCTTGGGAGTCGAGCATGAAGCCAGAAGAAGCAGCAAGGCCGCTGCCGGCAATAACTTTCGTGTGTTCATATTCCTAAAACAAATTAAATTTTCTCAAGAAACGACGGCGGGATGTACCCAGTGGCGAAGGCCGCCACGCCTTCGATGGTCACGATCAGCCTCCTGTCGTGCCGGATCCGCTTGATGTGCCCTTCGAGGCCTTTGAATATTCCTTCGGTGACTCTGACCTTGTCCCCTTGATGGAACCTCGGATCGTCCTCGCCAAGGTACTCCAGACCAGAATCCTTCACGGAGCAAAGCTTGATGAACCTATCCATTTGTTCCTCGGGGATGACGATCGGTCTTCCGGTGCTCTTGTCGTAGTACGGCGCGGCGCAGCCTGGGTGCTTCCGCTGGATCGTCTCCAGATCCGAGGCGGTGGTCTTGGCGAAGACCAGTGCCTTGATCAGCGGCTCCTGGACATAGATAATGCCACCATCCGAACACTTCTCAACCAGATGCATCGGGTAGAAATAGCGGATAGCGGCGTTGTCCAATGTCTCTTTCAGAGGCCCGACGCGATTGTAGAAGACGCGGATCGCGTACCATTCAGGCCATAAGCCGGTGTTGAGACAGAATTCATCCAAAGAGACCAAAGCGACAGAACTAAATAATCCTCAAAATAGGAATGAAACACGTTACGAATAGCACAAAAAGTGTCCCCTTGACATCATGTGCAAGGGTAAGCCCTACGGTTGTCAGCATCTTCATACCTGATCTCGAAGAACTCCAATCCAAGAGTGTCATTCGTAACCTGCTTATGAAGCACAAATATAACACTTTCACGAATAGAAAACAACATACTGAATAAGTATTCTATTCCCTCGCAGGCGATGCCTCTACCCCCCCCCATTATCACTTAATAGATTGATAATCAATGAATTATTAATATATCCGATCAAATGTTGTCCAATTTCACCGGTGTAAATGGACCAAAATGAACCAGTCAGGCTCCGAGGATCACACGGGAGAGTTCCTCCGGGGTGTCAACTATGGCGGAAGGAGAGTAGGCTGCGAGTTCCTCTCGGGTTCTGAAACCCCAGCTCACACCCACAGTCCTGACCCCGGCGTTCAGGCCTGTCTGCATGTCCACATTGGAGTCGCCCACATAGACGGTCTCGGACTTGGTGACGGACGGTACCTCGGCGAGGATCTGATCCACAATGGCCGGGTCGGGCTTGATGGGCTGGCCTTCGCGCTGGCCCAGGATCCTCACGAAGTCATATTCACCGAAAAAGTGGTGGACCAGCTTTTCCGCGCCGTCCTGGTACTTGTTCGATGCCACGGCGAGGCGCACCCCCGCGGCGGTGATGGTCTTCAGCATCGCGGGGATGCCGTCATACGGTCTTGTGAAGTCGCATTTGTGGGCATCGTAGTAAGGAATGAATATGGAGGCCATCCTTTGGACAACTTCTTCCGTGGACTGTCCGGCGGGGACGGCGGCGCGGAAGAGGTTGTAGATGCCGCGGCCTACCATCTGGTAGTAGGCCTCGATGGGATGGGTCGGAAAGCCGCACTCGGTCAAGGCGTGATTGGTGGCGCTGCCTAAGTCTTTGACGGTGTCCAGAAGGGTGCCGTCCAGATCGAATATCGCTAGTTTTGTCATGATTCCTGTCATTTATTCAGCATTCTCGAAGCCGCTGTACTCGCCCTTGGACTCGTACGGGACACCGGTCTTCATCCAGGCCGGCATCGGGGCTCCCTTGAGGTAGTGGTCGAAGAACTGCTGCAGCCTCACGGAGAGATCCTTGCAGTTGCGCCTCTCGACGAGGTTGTGAGCCTCCTTGTTGTACTGGAGGAGCCACGCCGGCTTGTCAAGCCTCCGCAGATCCGAGAAGAACTCGATGCCCTGGTACCACGGAACGGCGCCGTCAGCGTCGTTGTGCATGATCAGCACCGGGGTCTGCACCTTGTCCACGTGGAAGACCGGAGAGTTCTCGATGTAGAGTTCCAGGGCGCCCGGCTCCCACATGCTCTTTCCGATCCGGCTCTGGCCGTGCTCGTACTGACCTGCGCGTGTGATGCCCGAGCCCCAGCGGATGCCGCCGTAGGCAGAGGTCATGTTACCCACAGGCGCTCCGGAACCGGCCGCGGCGAACATATTCGTACGTGTTATGAGCCAAGCGGTCTGGTAGCCGCCCCAGCTCTGGCCCTGGATCGCCATCCTGCTTCTGTCGGCGGACGGGTAGGCCTCGCAAAGAGCCTCGGCGCCGGCGCAGATGCAGTTGTAGGCGCTCTCACCCGGGTGGCCCACCTTGTAGACGATGTCCGGGACGAAGACGATGTAGCCCCTGGAGGTATAGAAAGGGATGTTCACGATCGACCGGGACGGGGCCGGCGACCAGAACGTGTAGAGGTTGTTGGCGTTCTTTTCGTAGAAATAGATCATCACCGGAAGCTTCTCGCCTTCCTTCACTCCGTCAGGAACGAAGACAAGGCCCTTGAGCGGTGTGCCGTCGTAGGCGTTCCAGTGGAAAAGCTCGGCGCGGCCCCAACGGTAGTCCGCCATCTGAGGGTTGATTGCAGAGACCTTTGTGGATGTCTTGAAATTGTCGTCAGTATAATAAAGGTCATAGCAGTTGCGGAAGTTGCCCTTCTGATAGAAAAGCCTGTCAGTGGTCATGGTTCCGGCTACATACTTGAAGCTGACTGTGTCAGTGAAATACTCAAGAGTCTTTGCCGGCTTGGCAAGGTTAACACGTCCGAATCCATTCTCCTGACTTTCCTCGTTGAACACACTGAGATAGACGGTCTGCTTCGGGTCAAGCGGTCTGACAACGCCGCAGCGGCGCTCGTTAGGCTTCCTGGTGTCCGGCTTCAGGTCCACGATCTTGAAGCGGTTGTGCGTCCGGCGGCCCACTCCCCCGGTCAGGTTGACGGCTGACTCGCCGTCCGGGGAGAACTTCCAGATGTCGTAGCGGTCGATGATGAAGACAGCGGACTCGTCCTCAAGCCATCTCGGGGCGGACTCGTGCGCCGGTGCGGCGGTCGGATGGTCGTCCTCCTCATCGTAGAACGGAACTCCGGTCTGGGCGGTAAGGTTGGCCTTCTCACCGGTCTGGGTATTGTAGGTGAACCAGTTCATCTCGTCGTTGTCGAACCAGACAAGGTACCTTCCGCTCGGGGACACATCGAAGCGTCCGGCATCAAGTCCTTCAGCCACAACCTTACGCGAGCCGTCCCTGACGTTGACCAGAGAGATGTCGCGGCGGTTGTTGTAGTCCCAGACCGATGTGCGGGCGTACTTGGCGTTATCGCTGACAAGCACCCATTCGGAAAGGCCGCCGCCGAGGAGGCGGACGCTTGCGAACCTGGAGGTGGCCAGCGGCAGGATAGTTCCCGGAACGGCGAGGTCGATGGTGGCTGAATATGTCTTCTTGAGTGTCTTGTTGACGTTCAGCCTCTGCTGCGGAGGGGTATAGACGGCGTCCCAGTTCCAGATGTCCAGCTGGGCGGTCTCGAAGTCCACGATCGATGTGTCTTTCGGAGGGCGGATGGCGCCTATCCCGAGGAAAAGGCGCTTGCCGTCAGGGGTGAACTGCAGCTCGGTGTTCTCGTTGAGCGTCCAGCCCGGAGTGCCCTCGACCCGAGTCCCTTGAGGGATGATCACTTTCGTTGAATATGCCCACCTGCCATCCTTGCTGACGACTGTCGCGCTGTCCGTCGCGGCCTCCGCATGCGGCTGGTGAGTCCGAGACTGTTGAACCGTCTTTCCAGTCTTAAGTGCCTGGATACCGGTAAGGTACAGTGCCTGGCACTTGTTGCGGTTCTTGCTGGTGTCGGTGGAACCGAGGAAAACCAGCTGATCCTCGGCGTCGCTGAATGTCAGGCGGCTGTAGGATTCGGCGCCACATGCGATGGTGTCGATCTGCGCCGGGGCGCGGGCGATCATCACGGCGGTGGCCGACAGGGAATCCTTCTTGTCCTTCTTCGAGGTCATCACGAGGATCGTTCCGTCCTGGTTGAAGGAATAGGAGTCGATGTGCCGAAGTGTGTCCTTCCTGTCAGTGGCCGGATTCAGGATGATGAGTCCCGACTTGTCGGTACCTTTCTTGTCGGAGGAGTCCTTATAATGCTTCCAAGTAGATTTATAGGCGACGTAAGGCTTGGCGAGCGAGCCGGTGGCGTAGGAGTCCACGCGCCCGTATTTCCTGACCGTCATGGTCGTGAGATCCACCACGGCGAGGGTGTCCTTAGTCATATTCTCGGACTTCTTCTTAGCAATCTTTTCCTGCCTGGTCTTGGAGAACTGCGGCTTTATCCTAAGATAGAGCCACTTACCCTTAGGGTCGAGGGATGCCTGCGAGCCGCGCGGAATGCTGATCTCCCGGCAGGAAGGCCTGCCCTTCCGTTGAGGTGTCATATTCCTGACATAGAGAGTGCCGTCTCCTTCCTGCGGATTCACATTCCACACTAGGACGTGACCGTCATCGCTTTTGAGGATGTCGGACACGCTCTGCCATGAGTCGTAGACATCGTGGTCCATAGCTTTTTTCTGGGCTGACGCTCCCGTAAATCCCGACAGGCCAGCGGCAATCGCCAATGTTGACAGAAGTTTGATATTCATGATGTTGGATAACTATATTTATTTACAAGTTGCAAGTTGCCTCAGCAGGATTCGGTTGCCTCAGCGGGTTTAAGCTACTTCAGCTGGCTTAAGTTGCTTTAGCGGGCTTAAGTTGCTTCGGCGGGTTTGGCTGCTTCTGCGGGCCTAAGCTGCTTTAGCGGGTTTAAGCTACTTCGGCGGGTTTAAGCTGCTTCTGCGGGTTTGGCGACCGGCTGGAGCGGAACGACCGGCTGGAGCGGTTGGCGAGCCAGTCGAACCACCACAATCAGCCTTACGGATGGTTTCGTAGTAGTCATGGCGGGCGGGATTCTCCGGGAACCACCCTTTCAGGACACGCCGCTCCTGCTCGAACATCTCCTTGATGCCCCAGAAGCATGAAAATGCGGCGGCACCGAAGATAGTTGCGACGACATCCTTATCCACGAATATGGACGCGGCGACAAAGGCCAGCCCCGCGAGCAAAAACAGCCACCAGCTCCCCTTGCCCCAATAATATTCCATCTTGATCACTATAGGATGGCACACCCCGATAATAAGGAAAGTGGCCGCCCCGACGATTATTCCGCTAAAGTTCATGTCCCCAAAAAATTTTGAGGACAAATGTACGAAAATTATCTTGATTCCCGCAGCTATTCTTTTGGTACATCCAGTTCTTCCCGCACCGCACTTCCCCGCCGTTCTTCTCACACCGTTTCCCACCGTTTTCCCACCGTTTTCCCACCGTTCTTCCCGCACCGTTTCCCAGCTTATGCCATAAAAACAGAATCCGGTACATCCTGCACTGTGTCCTTGTCTACGCCACAAGACAGAATTGCAGCCGAGACACACAGGGATGCTCCGGGCGACGTGTTCATTGCAATTCTGCTTACGGTTATCTCCTTCGATCCGTCCTATGATCCTTCCTCCGAACCATCTTGCGAACCATCCTGCAATCCATCCTGCGGCACTGCTAGGGCTAGTTTTCAGCCTCTGTCCATAAACAGAATTGCAGCAGATAACAGCGTGGGAAGGGGCTGGGCGGCGAAGCATGCGCAATTCTGTTTTCGGTCATCTCCTTCGATCATTCCTAAAAAACAATTTGCCATTGGAGTCTACACGTAACTCATGCGTGAACACTGAGGGCGAGATTCGGGCTAAAAGTCGCCCGTAGAGGTTCGTTTGAGACTCGGCGGGCAAGTTTTCCTTTGATTCT
>UMHE01033559.1_pt1 | contig 44057 bp, 33 predicted proteins | sample 1965451 | NCBI WGS metagenome assembly UMHE01 (sample SAMEA4836090, study PRJEB28245) | human gut metagenome | biome: gut microbiome; material: fecal sample | place: Denmark | collected 2008 | reverse complement strand
CGGCCAGAGGCGCATAAGCCTTCGTGTCGCCCTTGCGTGCGAGGCCGTCTAATTGCCCGATGGTCATACTATAATAATCCGTCTTGTCCGGCTTGTCCTGAGCTGTGGTTGATGGCGTCGTGGTCTCTACCGACCGCGATACTGTTTCTTCCTGTTTGTTCGCGTTGTTTGTCGGTTTTTCCTCGCCTCCGGTATTGGCTTCCATGAGGCTCAGCAGGCGACGTGCTTTTGTCCCATTAACGTTGGCGTTCACGGCCCTGTTTGCCCAATATTTAGCTTCGCTATAGCTTCGCCTATTATAATAAAGCTGCGCCAAATTATAGTATGCCGGGGCATATCCCTTCTCAGCCAGCCGCTTAACCTCATTTATGTCATTGAGCCGTATCGCTTCCTCAAGCCGTTCGGAGTCGGACTTGTCCGCCACAGTCTCCGCAGACCCGCCCGAATCTTGTTCCCGATTTCCGAAGTCTTCCGACGGGACGTACAAGACCCTATTGACAGCGTCAGAATCCATCTGTTGCAGAAAATCGGCCGCCATCTCACTATCAGCCGGATAATTCAATGCCTTTTTGGCAAAAAATACTGCATTTTCACTATCACCGTACTTCTTATAGATAAGCGCCAAGGGCAGACATGCTCGCAGCGAATCGACATTAGCAAATTCAATCAAAGTAAATCTATCTTCGCTCATTATTGCCTTGGTCAGACGTTGCGAAGGTGTGTCCGTGGGACGCGCGGCATACCATACGATGCCGGCAACGACAACGGCCACAACAATATAGAACAGAAGCATCATCGGTGTCGAGTACTTCCTATTACGATGTCGTATAACACCAATAGGCTCGGTGGCTTTACCGCCGGAGGCGATATTCAGGTCAATGCCCAAGGCGGAAGCAAAGGCACGCACCGAAGGGGTGCGAGACCGCATATCGGTTTGCATGGCTTCGATTATGGCATTTTCTATAGTCTTCGGGGTTCGCATCGGAAGCATTGCAACTATGTCGGAAGCGGTAATCTCCGTGGACTTTGGCGGCTGTTGCGCTGTGAGCAGGTATAGCATCGTCGCCCCCAATGCGTAAATATCCGCCTTGGGCGTAAATCTGGTGAGTCCGGCATACTGCTCCGGCGGCGCGAAACCCTCGCTACATCCGGCATTGGTGAGCGTGGAGGTGGCGTTGCCGCGATGGTCGTAATGTTTGGACTGTCCGAAATCTATCACCACCGGACGAAAAATTCCCGCTTTCTCACCGGTTTCGAGAATTATGTTATCCGGCTTTATGTCCAAATGGGTCAGCCTGTTGTCGTGCAGGTATGACACGGCTTCCATGATTGGACGCATGATTGCCATAGCTTCGCCGGCGGACAACGGCCGGCCGTTCTTGGATTTTACATACCAATGCAGGCTTTGGCCCTCGACGTATTCCATCACAAAATAGGCGGTATGGTTGGCTTCAAAGACTTCATAACCTTTCACGATATTCGGATGCGAAATATTGTGCCTGTCAAAACGGCGTGCCTCGGTCATAAAGTTGCGGATACAACCTTCCACGGTCTCTGCATTGGTCTTCAGATATGACATCGTATTGTCAGGGGCACGCTCGCACAGGGTATTGGGAAAGCACTCCTTGAGAGCAAAAACTCTGCTGTCCGAGCGTCGTACCACCTTATAGGTAACCCCGAAACCGCCGGAACCAAGCACACTGTCAATCGTGTATACATCGGTATCAGACTCGATTTCCGTACCTATCGGCAAGGCTCTGCTTATTTTACGGCTATCATCCATGATTAGTATCGGTAGTATTGGCGTTGTTACATGTTTGCACTCTGAGACATGGCCACGGGCTCCGACGGCGCCACCGTGCAATCCATTTGGCAAGGCGGCGGCACAACCTGCAGTCTTTTGTCCTCGTGTCCGGAGAGACATCGCGCACCTCGCGAGAGGCTCTGTCAAGAAGCTCCGTGATTTCGCCCCGGTCGCATCCGGTAGCGCGGACATGTTCCGACCCGACACCGCAAATGCCGGCAACAGGTATCAGGAACGCGGTGCTATTGTCCACGCTGTCGCGACACAAGCGAGCCAGCGCCGCTGTTTTTTCGAAGTCTGTCGCATCGCCGGACAAGATTTGCACCAGCATGTCGTCATCGACGACCTTGGTCAGCCCGTCGGAACACACAAACAGGTAATCGCCTCGCTCGACATCCGAGATTTGCATCACCGAAGCCGGTGACCGGCGCTCGCCGGTGGCCGAGCATCCTATGCTGCGCGTGATTACGTTGCTTTGGGGGTGGTTCATGGCCTCCTGCGGCGTGATATTCCCCGTATGCACCAAAACATTGACCAGCGAATGGTCTTCGCTGCGATACAGAATACCGGCATCGGGCCGTATATGGTAGATGCGGCTATCTCCTATGTGCGCCGCCATCACTCCGCCGCCGTGAAGGCAGACCATAGCCAGCGTCGTGGACATGTCCGACGGCTTCCCGTCTGAGGCTTCCCTGAGCTTCTGCATGGCTTGTCCGACAGCTTTCCCCACTGTCTCGGCGGACAACGGACGCGACAAATTGAGTCCGCACATATACTCCCCTACGGCCGCAGCCACCAATGCGCTGGCTATATCACCGCTTCCGTGGCCGCCCACTCCGTCACACACCACGAACACACGAGTATCGCGCCCGGGAACATCCAGGTCGGGATAACGGGCATCCTCCTGTCTGGGACTGCGACCGAGCTGTCTAAACGAATATGGCTGCCTTATCTCTATTTTCATTTCTTTTCTTTTTCGAAACGGAATCTTGTCTTGCCCATAGTGATGCTGTCGCCAAAATTGAGCGACACCGATTCGCCGGGCTTCAACTGCCTGTCATTGTGCAACACCGGGTTGGTGGCATTAAGCACCGTCAGTCGGAAAGAGTATCCACGCTCAGTGCAGACCACTTCGACTTGCACCGAGCGTCGCGACATATTACTGTCGTTATGGACGGCGATGTCGCATGGAGTGTCTTCGTCGTACCGCCCTATGGTGTTGATGCCGTCATGCAATTCGAAAACCTTGTTGAAAAAACCACGGCGTAACATCACCAAGCGTCCGCCGTACATCAGCGTATCCTCATCATCTAAGACCTCTGTAGGCTTGCGGATTTCGGCCGTAATGCGTCCCCGACAATATGGACACCGAAAGTTCTTGACTCCCTGCTTCTTTGACATAATACTGAGCCGTTGGCGGCGGCAGTGCGGACACTCGACAACGTATGTAGTGTCTGTCAAAAAATCTTCCGAGAGTGTTATCACCTCTTTTTCCGAATTGTCAATCGGTAAAGCGGCCTGCACTCCTGACAATGGCATTGCAACGGACGCTCCGACAGCCTCTACCGAGCCCGGTTCCCGAGACTGCCCGGGCGTTTTGTGTCCTATCTCGTCTTCCGAAGAAAGGCGCAGTCGCTTTGTCGCATGGCAGTGCGGACACGTCACCTCATAGACCCCGGTATGCTGTGGACGCTTAATCCTGATGCGCCTTCCGCACCCCGGATTGAGGCAATTGAAGGTGATGTATGTTTCTTCTCCTTTCATTGCTTTTCATCGATTAAGCCAAAGGGTCATCGCCAAAGGTGTCCTCATCGCCGATGATGTCATCCCCTATGGTGTCCGAGCTATATTCTTCTGCATGGGTATTGTCTCCGGATTCCATATACTCCTCGCTCTCATCTGCCGACATCTCGGCATCGTCCATCGCAACAGCCGATACACTCGGCTCGAAATCGGCATAAACTTCGGCGACATCTGTATTTATATAACCGTCAAACAATGCATCATTATCGATATCAACCACTGTCAACTCGTTGCCGTATACATCGTGGTATTCGGTCGCGGTCTCTCTCTCGCCGTTGATGCGATATACCGATGTGTCATCATTTTCAAAAGAAACAGACGCCTCGGCATCAATATCATCGAAGTCTGCCTGCTTCTCGGCAATGGGGATTACATCCTCTGCCGGGGCGGCGGAGACTCCGATACCTTCCGAACGGTCTACAATCTCGCCGTCAGTTTCGACGACAATGCGGTCTCTATTATCATTATTCACAGAAACGCCATCCCCGAATTGACGAACTTGCCCCGGATTGTCACTCTGTTCTGCGACAGGTTCGGCTTCTATAACTCCGGCAACCCCTTCAGCAGGCATTGCTTCAATGCGATAGAGCTCGGGGGCTTGTGCATCGTCCTCCGAGCCGGGCCATGCAGCGTATGCCGCGCCCGCCCCGGCTATTCCGGCAGCCGCAGCTGCGGCTGCGGCCTTGTCCCGCCTATTTTTTTTGGAAGGTTCGTTTACCGGTTTTGTAGTATTCTTTGTACTATTCATTGTCTTGGGTCTTTTGTCTTTAAATCATTCGTTTCGGAGGCAAAGTTACAGGTCTAAGTGACAGCCTCCAAGCACACAGTGCCTTTTTGTGTGAACATACGGGGTTTTTGTACGAATTGCACTCCGGAGCCTTTCATTACCACACTAATGCCGCACGTACATGCGAAATCCGAAGCATACGCCCATGACGGCTTCAAAACCGTTGCCGCCGATATTCGCCTTATCTTCTTTATTCGCATTTATTCGCATTATCTTCGTATGGTTATAATTCATGTGGCAACCCGGAGTAACTTGGTCATTTGGCCCGGCAACGCGAACATTGCCCGTCCTCGATGTCATATTCGGACAGTGGCTTCCCGCATTTTGGGCATATGAAGATTCTTTCGCGACAGCGGCGAAGCTTTTTCAGCGTCCTGGTGTTGCCCCTGAAAAAGAAGCCTACCACCACCGGGGCAAAGGCTATGAGCATGTATCTCACGTTGGCATTAACACTTATCTTCCCAAGCGCATCAAGGATTGCGCACACACCGACGGCAGCCAAACCCGACAGCCGGGTCAGCCAGCCGTAAATTTCCATGCGCTTCTCCATCGCGGCCTCTGATGTACGCCGCTCCGCCAAACGTCTGCGCAACTGCCTGAACTCGTATGAGTAATCGTCCGCATCATCAAGCACTCGATGCGCCGTAAACACAAAACTGCTTGCTCCGCCACTACCGAGACGTATGATGTCATCCTCGGATATCTCCTTGCTGTATATCCGGTGAAATACGCCCAAATCATCACTGACATACGTGCCGTTGGTCGAATCCAAGTCACACAACATCCATACGCCATTGTCTCCTATCGAAATCTTGGCATGGATGCCACTGACGCCGTTTTTGTCCAAAGGCACCTTGACTGCCGAACTTGCCGAGCGACCTATGATATATTCTCTTACCATATGCTACATTTGCTGATTACGGACATACAGGTCATAAATATTCTCGCGATAAGTCTTGAGCACCGGCTTGGGCACCGAGAGCGTGTACTTGTGCCCGACGTTGTCGGACAACACCAATTTCTGCGTATTGATGCGCACCTCGGATAGGTACGTCTGGTTGATAATCAGGCTTCGCCCCATTCGTACAAACGGCGAAACCTTATCGGATGGCCATGCCCGGCGTATAACTTCCTCCAATTTGGATAATCCCAAGGTAACTAATACCGAATCCCCGCACATATAAACAAGGTTCGCATAATTGCCATCTGCTTGGATATACGCCAACTTATCCATTTCCAACACTATAAGTCCGTCTCGGGAGTTTAGACACGTCTTCATCATTAAGCTATTCTAAAAAAATTATGTTCGTTATCGGGTTTTGAGTGTCATTGACTGCAAATTTACCTTTTTTATTGTTAACCCACAACTTTTTTTTATTGTTAACCCGCAACTCTTTTATGCTCGTTTTCACAAAGCGCCGCTGCGCCATTGCTTACGATACCGGACACCCCGTTTTCGGACACGGCCGCACTACGGCAAGTCTAAGCATCCGCTTTCGACTAATTGCATCGACAAATTGCAGACGCAGCAAAACTTTTCCGGAATTTTATCCACTGAAATCCAAAGATTTTTAGTAACTTTGCGGCGATTTTGCACCGGCGCCCGAGGCGAAGGTGCTTTTAGTGTCGGCAGCCGCATGCCGCACACCGCCATAATTATGCAAGCAATCATCGACATACAACGATATGATTAAAATCACATTTCCCGACAACAGCGTCAAAGAATATGCCAAAGGCACGACGCCGTTAGAAATAGCCAAGAGCATCAGCGAGCGCCTCGCCGCCGATGTACTGGCCGCCACCGTCAACGACGAAGCATGGGACTTGACACGCCCCATAGAGTGCGACGCCACACTCACGCTCCACAAATGGGACGACCCCGAGGCCAAGCACGCATTTTGGCACACCAGCGCACACCTGCTGGCCGAAGCGCTGCAGGAACTCTTCCCCGGAGTCAAATTCGGCATCGGCCCCGCCATCGAAAACGGGTTCTATTATGACATCGACCCCGCAGGCAATTCCATCACCGCCGCCGACTTCCCGCGCATCGAGGCCAAGATGCTCGAACTGGCACGTACCGCCAACCCCGTGGTACGTCGCGACATCTCCAAAGCAGACGCCCTCAAGCTTTTCGGCGACCGCGGCGAGAAGTACAAATGCGAGCTTATCAGCGAACTCGAAGACGGACACATCACCACATACACCCAAGGCAACTTCACCGACCTGTGCCGCGGTCCGCATATTCCCACGGTAGCACCTATCAAGGCCGTAAAAATCACATCCTTAGCCGGCGCATACTGGCGCGGTGACGAAAAGCGCGACCAATTGACTCGTGTATACGGCATATCCTTCCCCAAGAAAAAAATGCTGGACGAGTATCTCGTACTGCTCGAAGAAGCCAAGAAGCGCGACCACCGCAAAATAGGCAAAGAACTCGAGCTGTTCACCTTCAGCTCCAACGTCGGCGCCGGACTGCCCCTGTGGCTTCCCAAAGGCGCCGCCCTGCGCGACCGCCTCGAGCAATTCCTCCGCCGCATCCAAAAGAAATACGGTTACCAGCAGGTAATCACTCCCCATATCGGCAGCAAGATGCTGTACGTCACCTCCGGACACTACGCCAAGTACGGCAAGGACTCCTTCCAGCCCATACACACCCCCGAAGAAGGCGAAGAGTACCTACTCAAGCCCATGAACTGCCCCCACCACTGCGAAATCTTCCGCGCCTTCCCGCGCAGCTATCGCGAACTGCCCCTGCGTATCGCCGAATTCGGCACCGTATACCGCTACGAGCAGTCGGGCGAACTCCATGGACTGACCCGCGTACGCGGATTTACGCAGGACGATGCACACATCTTCTGCGCCCCCGAGCAAATCAAAGACGAGTTCCTCAAAGTGATGGATATCATCTTCTATATCTTCAAGGCACTCAACTTCAACAACTACGAGGCACAAATATCGCTGCGCGACCCCAAACACAAAGAAAAATACATCGGCAGCGATGAAAATTGGCACTTGGCCGAAACCGCCATCATCGAAGCCTGCGAAGAAAAAGGCCTCAAAGCACGCAAGGAACTCGGCGAAGCCGCATTCTACGGCCCCAAACTCGACTTCATGGTCAAAGACGCCATAGGTCGCCGTTGGCAACTCGGAACAATACAGGTAGACTACAACCTGCCCGAGCGCTTCGGCCTCGAGTACACCGGCGCCGACAACCTCAAGCATCGTCCCGTGATGATCCACCGCGCACCCTTCGGGTCGCTCGAACGCTTCGTGGCCGTACTGCTTGAGCACACTGCCGGACATCTGCCCCTGTGGCTCGCGCCCGACCAAGTGGTAGTGCTGCCCATCTCCGAGAAATTCAATGACTACGCTCGCAGCATTGTCGACCAACTCGACCAAGCCGACATCCGCACTATCATCGATGACCGCAACGAAAAAATCGGCAAGAAAATTCGCGAAAACGAGCTCAAGCGCATACCTTATATGCTTATCGTAGGCGAGAAAGAGCAAGAAAACGGCGAAGTTTCGGTAAGAAAACAAGGTCAAGGTGATCAAGGTTCGATGAAAATTAGTACCTTTGTCGAGCAAATAGCACAAGACGTCAAAGACTCCGTAGGACATTAAAGCTCTGCGAAGCCTTTAACGCGCACAATATAAACATAATACACAACATCTACACCCACTGAATGGAGAAAAAACCCTATCATCCCGGCCCACGGCCTCCGCGCCCCTCGGGCCCCCGTCCCCCAATGACGCGTCGCGGCGAAAAGCCCGCAAATCCCAACCTCATCAACGAACAAATTCGTGCACGCGAAGTACGTCTCGTAGGTGATAACGTCACACCGGGCATATACTCCATTCACGACGCCCTGCGTCAGGCCGAAGAACTCGAGCTGGATCTCGTGGAAATATCCCCGACTGCCGAGCCGCCGGTATGCAAGATACTTGACTATCAAAAGTACCTGTACCAGCAGAAGAAAAAGCAGAAAGAGATTAAAGCCAAGGCAACCAAAGTCGTTATCAAAGAAATACGATTCGGACCTCAGACAGACGACCACGACTACAACTTCAAGCTGCGCCACGCCATAGGCTTCCTTAAAGAAGGCGCCAAAGTCAAAGCCTACGTCTTCTTCAAAGGACGCTCGATACTCTTCAAGGAACAAGGCGAAGTACTGCTGCTTCGCTTTGCCAACGACCTCGAAGAATACGGCAAAGTAGACCAAATGCCCCTTTTGGAAGGCAAACGCATGATTATCATGTTGTCTCCCAAGAAGAAATAAACAACACTATTAATAATTAAACAAAACAACATGCCCAAGATTAAGACTAACGCCGGTGCCAAAAAGAGGTTCGCCCTTACCGGCTCAGGAAAGATCAAAAGAAAACATGCTTACAAGAGCCACATCTTGACCAAAAAAACCAAGAAGCAGAAACGCAACCTGACCCACTTCGGCTTGGTAGCCAAGAGCGACGCCAACAACGTTAAAGCACTGCTGGCCCTCAAATAAGGAGCATAAACAAAACCCGCGCCGCAGCATAAGCCTACACGCAACGCAGCATCGGCACCTAAGCATGGCCCTGCTCCGGAACACCGCGCAAAGGCTCACAAGCAATGACGCAACACCATCTCTTTTACACATTTACTAACCGAATGTACAGCGTAACAATACACTAAGAGCAATACAAGCCGCTGTCATTCAAAACACCAAAAAGAAATGCCAAGATCAGTAAACCACGTAGCATCTCGTGCTCGCCGTAAAAAAATCCTGAAACTTACACGCGGCTACTTTGGCTGCCGCCGCAACGTCTGGACCGTCGCCAAAAACACTTGGGAAAAAGGTCTGACCTACGCTTATCGCGACCGCAAACAAAAGAAACGCAACTTCCGCGCACTGTGGATCCAGCGTATCAACGCCGCCGCACGCGTCGAAGGCCTCAGCTACTCCCAGCTCATGGGCCTCATCCACAAGGCCGGCATCGAAATCAACCGCAAAGTCCTCGCCGACCTCGCACTCAACAACCCCGCAGCCTTCAAGGCCGTTGTAGACAAAGTTCGCAACGCCTAAGACATAAGCGCACACACAACGCAGCGGCGCGACTCCCTCTCGGGAATCGCGCCGCTGCCGCTTTCTATTCGTGCAACGCTAAGCCAAGACTATCGGCTGAAACTATCAAGGTACGCCGCCGCATCCGACAAGTCTATGCGCGGGCAGTCCTTCAAGTCCGCAGGCAAATCCGCATCGGCATCGGCGGCCACCACGTCCACCGCACCCCAATGATAGCGAAGGTCGGCCGCAATTCGGCCATACGTCTGAGCATCAGCCTGTAGACACGGATAGCACCGCGCACCGCACCTCTGAGCAAAGTCCGTGCCCGGACGTCGCGAATCGCCCACAGCCGTGAACGCCGTACGACATCCGGCGGCGCGGAACACGCGCACCGCCTCGGCGACAGCTTCATAATCCGCCGAGACGACAAGCACACGCAAATGACACAGCGCTTCGCAGCCGAAAGCCGTTGCAAGACGCGCATCGGCATTACAGCGCCGCGGCGCCGGACGCCAGTGCTCCTCCATTTTCCGTTCAAGGTAATTGTCTGCCATAATTCAAGTATTTCAGCCGTATCAGCCTGAGAATGTATTTATAATGAATTTTTTGTAGGGGGCGCTCCCTCTACAATATTACCTAAATGCGCATCGCGGACTCCGTCGCATGGCGTTTGTACGCCGCCTCGGAAGTCCGCGATGGCCGTATGCAGTTATGTTCAGCGAACAATCAGCAGGTGATAATTCTTCTTGCCGCGCTGCACCAGCATATACTTGCCGGCCAGCAGCATATTTTCGTCAATGGGTGCGTACACGTCGGCCACTTTCTCCTTGTTTATGGACACGCCGCCACCCTGCGCCAACTTGCGCATCTCGCCCTTGCTGGCAAAGAAATGAGCTTCATCCACCAGGATATCAGCCAGTTTGGCGCCCATAGCTTGGTCACGCGTAACCTCCATAGAAGGCACGCCTTCCATCACTTCGAGCAACGTAGCCTCATCGAGGTTGTGCAGCGCGTCGGCGGTGTTGTTGCCAAAAAGAATCTTGGAGGCCTCGACGGCGGCTTCGTAATCCTCGGCCGAGTGTACCATCGTGGTCACTTCCTGAGCCAGACGCTTTTGCAGCGGACGTGCACCGGGATTTTCCTGCTGCTGACGGCACAGGTCTTCGACCTCTTCCTGCGTCAGCGAAGTGAAAATCTTGATATACTTGGCCGCATCTTCATCGCTGACATTGAGCCAGAACTGGTAGAACTTGTACGGCGAAGTGTAACGACGGTCAAGCCATACGTTGCCGCTCTCGGTCTTGCCGAACTTTCCGCCGTCAGCCTTTGTAATCAGCGGGCAAGTAATAGCCCACGCATCTTCGGCGCCTTCGATGCGTCGTATAAGCTCGGTGCCGGTGGTCATATTACCCCATTGGTCCGAGCCACCCAACTGCACCTTGCAGCCCATGGTGCGGTATAGATTCAGGAAATCGTAGCCTTGCAGCAACTGATAAGAGAATTCGGTGAAGGACATACCCTCGCGCGACTCGCCGCTCAGACGCTTCTTGACGCTATCCTTGGCCATCATGTAATTGACGGTGATATGCTTGCCGATGTCGCGTATAAACTCGAGGAATCCGAAGTCCTTCATCCAGTCGTAATTGTTGACCATCACTGCGGCATTGGGTGCATCGCTGTCAAAGTCGAGGAAATGTGACAGCTGGGTCTTGATGGCTTCCTGGTTGTGTCGCAGGGTCTCTTCGTCGATAAGTTTGCGCTCCTGACTCTTCATACTCGGGTCGCCGATCATGCCGGTTGCGCCGCCTACCAGTGCCACCGGGCGGTGTCCCGAACGCTGAAAGTGGCGCAACATCATCACGCCTACAAGGTGTCCTATGTGCAGCGAATCGGCAGTCGGGTCTATACCCAGATATGCCGTGGTCATTTCTTTGTTCAGTTGGTCTTCGACGCCGGGCATCATCGTATGTATCATGCCTCGCCACGTCAATTCTTTGATAAAGTCCATTGAAGTGTATCTATCTTTGTATTATATTGTTGTTCGATATTGTAATTCGACAAAAGCGATGTGTCACGCCAGACGCTCGAGTGCGGCGGCGATACGGCGCATAGCCTCGCGCAGGTTGTCGTCCGAGGTGGCATAGCTCAGGCGTATGTACCCCGGAGCACTGAAAGCGGCGCCATCCACAGTGGCCACGTGCGCCTCGTGCAGCAGATACATTGCCAGAGCTCCGCTGTCAGCGATGACAGTGCCGTCAGGCGCCTTGCGACCTATGTATGCAGACACCTCGGGGAACAGGTAGAACGCACCCTGAGGCTCGTTGATGCGCAATCCGGGGATAGCACGCGCCATCTCCACCACCAAGTCGCGACGGCGGCGGAAGGCGGCACACATCTCGACCACGCAGTCCTGCGGACCATTATAGGCGGCTTCGGCAGCCTTCTGCGCTATGGATGACGCTCCGGAGGTATATTGTCCCTGCAATTTGGTCACGGCCTTGGCCACCCACAGCGGAGCAGCGCAATATCCTATGCGCCAGCCGGTCATAGCATAAGCCTTGGACACGCCGTTGATGACTACTACGCGGTCGCGAAGCTCGTCAAAAGACGCCAGCGATGTAAAGCCGCCCGCAAAATTGATATGCTCGTAAATTTCGTCCGAGATGACGATGATGCGCTCATGGCGCGCGATGACATCCACCAATGCCTGCAACTCGTCTCGCGTGTACACACTACCCGTGGGATTGGACGGCGAACACAACAGCACGATGCGCGTATGATCGGTGATGGCGGCCTCCAATTGTGCCGGCGTCACCTTGAAGTCGGTGTCTATGCCGGCCGGAACCGTCACTACGGTAGCACGGGACATCTTCACCATCTCTATGTAGCTGACCCACGCCGGAGTGGGTATCACCACCTCATCTCCGGGATTGGCTATGGCCAAAATACTGTTGCACAGCGCCTGCTTGGCGCCATTGCCGACAACTATCTGCTCGGGGGCAAAAGTCACGCCGTTTTCGCGCTCGAGCTTGGCGCTGACAGCACGGCGTAGCGACATATAGCCCGGCACGGGCGAATAAAAGCTAAAATTGGCATCTACGGCCGCCTTGGCTGCTTCCTTGATATGTTGCGGTGTATAGAAGTCCGGTTCGCCGACACTCAAGTTGATTACATCCACTCCTCGAGCACGCAATTCGGCACTCTTTTGGGACATCGCCAAAGTCTGAGACTGGGCAAGAGATTGCACCAGCAACGACGGTTCTTGCTTCATAAATCTATGTATTATATCGTGTTAGTAATCGTAATATCTTACTATGGTCTCTCGTGGGAAAACACTCATGCGTGCGCAGGCACACCCGCGCATACGCATATACTTCGGACAAAGGTACAAAATCTTTGTCGAACGCGCAAAGTCAGCCCGACAAGCCGCAGCGCACACCCACTCCGAAGGCATATAACGCCGCCGAATCCGCGCACCATTTTCCGAGTACGACCTGCAAACGAGCATTATAGCAGACGCCATTTAGGCGATTATGGCTCCGATGCCTCCCGTCTCACTTCGGATTGGAGTTTCCTATTACCAAGCCTATCAGACGCACATACCTGATATTCTTGATGATGTCCTTGATGACATCCGTTTCTATTCCCCAAAACCGATTATTTGGCCGCTTTTTTGGAATAGCCTAAAATCAAAGAGAAAAAACGGCGACCATCGCAACTTTGCCGCGCAATTTTGGCCGAAATGTCGGCGGCTTATGCTATCTTTGTGCTCGCAAACGAGGGCATAGCCCGGACTAAGACACTGAGCCTACCCAAAAAACAAGAACTCGCCGTCATGGCCAAACAACGTAACCCAAGCTTCGAAATACTGCGCGTGGTGGCGATGTTCCTCATCGTCGTCTGGCACTTCCTGATGCACGGCGTCGGGCAAAAACCCGTGGGCGTGAGCGCCGACGCCGCCTCGCTGTTCAACCTCTGCTCCATGGAACTGGCCGGATGCCTCTCCAAGGTCTCCACCAACTGCTACATCCTCATCACCGGATACTTCCTGATCAATTCCACCAAGCCCAAATGGCCCAAGATTCCAAAGACCTGGGCACCGATATTTTTCTATTCGACAGTCATCTTCGCGCTCTTCTTCGCTTTTTCGAACCGGGCACTCGGGTGGACCGACTTCGGCAAGTCATTGATGCCGCTGTACTTTGACCGCTACTGGTTTGCAACACGTTACGTGGCATTGGTGGCCCTCGCGCCATTCCTGGCCACACTGGCACAAACGCTGACGCGCCGACTGTACATCGTGCTGCTGGCGGTGATGGCCGTCATCAATTTCGACTTCCTGCTGGGCGACGACCTCAGCGGCAACAACTCGTTGCTGTGGTTTGTCTTCCTGTTCTTTGTCGGCGGATACATTCGTCTACACTTCGACCATGACGGGCCCAACCATTTCGGCAAAGCCTACTTCGCAGCCGCAGCCGCATTGGCCGCCGTATTCCTGGGGCGCATCTTCATACATTACTCGCCGTGGACGGCGCCCATGATGGTCGATTACCACGACAACAACGGCATACTCTTCGGCGTAGCACTGCTGCTGTTTCTTTGGACGGCTCGGCTCAAAGCGCCGAATACAACCTTTGTCCGCGCCATGGTGCGCATCGCGCCCCTCACTTTCGGCGTCTACCTGATACACGACAACGTATACGTGCGCCACGCCCTATGGAACGGCTGGATAGACGTGCACGGCGCGCTACATTCGTGGTGGTTTGTTCCGCTTTTCGTGGCCTCCACAGTCGCCATATTCATCGCCTGCATAGCCATCGATGCCATACGCGACCGCATATTCCGCCTGTTGCGCATCAACGACCGCATAGACACCCTCTCCGACCGCGTCTCCGCCATCTCGACCCGCGTAGTCACGCTTTCGGCCGCCATCATCCGACGCCTGCGCAGCCGAAGCCGGCACGACAGCCCCGACGCAAACATCTGATTATCGAACCATCTTGCCGTATCACGGCAATATCCATTGATAATGCGGAATGTCGAATGTGGAATTTTTTGGCTGAGGACCTTAAAGACCCTAAAGACCTTAAAGACCCTAAAGACCTTACAAAACAGGATAAGTCCGAGTCAGTTGGCATTAGTCCGAAAAGCAGCTCCGACGCCGATTTTTTCTCACCCATAAGCGGCTAATTCACAGCCGCTTACCTTTAGAGCGGTAGACGGGGTTCGAACCCGCGACCCTCAGCTTGGGAAGCTGATGCTCTACCAACTGAGCTACTACCGCGTGGCGTTGGTGTCGCAAAGTTAGACATTTTTTTTGAGACGGCAAACGCCCGAAAGGCCAATTCGGCAACTCAAACACAGCTATCGTCTGACAATTAAGCCATTATCGCCGACAATCGTCTCGCAACTCAAGCCCGCACAAAGCCATCCGACCGAGCTGCCGATTATCGGCCCTCTTGCATTTATATTATACCTTCCGGAGTAACTACTCCGGTATAGAGGGGCACACTGTATTCCATGCGCCAAAATTTTCCAAAAATTAATGACGCTTAATAACTTTTATATTATAAATATTTTATACTTTGCACAGACAATGATAGTGGTGGCACGGCTTGACAACAGTCACACCCCGATTGCTACTCTTCCATGAACCACGCTCCTGATATCTACAGAACACTAAGAACCATTAACACCATACATCGCACATGACAAAACTGAAAATGAGCCTTTTGGCTCTGCTTACGTCCTTGCCTTTTGTGTCAAAGGCCAACACAAGCCTGACACTGGACTCTTCGACAAAAGTCGACCTAACCTATGGTTCCAACGCGCAATACGCCGAGATAACGACCACCGGCACAGACCCCCACATCTGCTCGATGGCCATCCCGGCAGACATGGTGTTCAAGGACTGCCGCCTGGAATTTGACTACCAGGCGTCCGAGGACATCGATGACCTCCAACTCTTCTTCCGCGACCCCGAGAGCGAGGCCCGCTCGCTGCACGTGCGCGGCGCCATGCCCAAGACCACGGAATGGCGGCACTTCTCGCTCAACATCGCGCCCCAGCGCCAGTCTTTCGACTGGGGCAAGGCCGGCAGCAAGCTCCGCATGGACTTCGGCAACCGCAGCGGCGTCAATATCAAGATACGCAACCTCGGCATCTACGGGCACACCGTGATGTCCTCGGCAGACCGCGCAAGCTTCGCACGCGGCGTCGAGCGATACCTCGCCGCCGACTACGCAGCCAAGGTGACATACGTCGAGGTCGGCAAAGACCAGGTCGTCATACGCGGCACCACCACCGCCTCCGGGTGCAAACTCATAGGCGTGCGCATGGACGGCGACGTGACACGCATGACCGGGTATGCCGACGCGGCCTCAAACCTGCCCCTGGGCGACTTTGAAGTCACCGTGCCCCGCTATGCCCAAGTCTATGGGTACAACTACGACCAGCTGCTGTCACGGTGGGCCATCACCGACGCCAACCACAACCTGCTGTCGCACGCCCGCTATGCCGACAAGGTCTACGAGATACGCCACGCCGCCCCAGGCATCCTGAAGACCAAGAAAGGCATAGGCGGCATCGGCGACGCCGTCTGCGCCGACATCGAACCCCTGGGCCTCGGCTCCGCGACATTCAACATCCTGGTCAACACCATGATGGGATGCCAGCAAGGCAGCGGGTGCACCGAGCCGTACATATACAACGGCAAGACATACTACGTCAATGCAGGCGTCGTGGCCGGATTTGACAACACCCTCAAGACCTGCGAAGAAAAAGGCGTGGTGGTCGCCGCCATCATCCTTGTGCACCCCAACGGCGGCGAACAGGACTACGCCTCCTCGATGGCGCACCCCGAATACAGCGGCAAGGCGCCATACGCCATGCCCGACATGGGCAGCATCCACGGCGTCGAGGCATACGCCGCCACCATCGACTACTTGGCCAACCGCTATTCACAATCAGGCAACGGCCGCATCCACCACTGGATACTGCACAACGAAGTCGACCAAAACCTGTCGTGGACCGATATGGGAGCACAGCCGCTGCTGAGATACGTGGACACTTACGAGAAATCCATGCGCCTGGTGTCCAACATCGTGCGCCAGTACGACCCCAACGCATACGTGCTGGCCTCGTTCACCTCGAGCTGGAACAAGTCGCACAGCTCCGACGGCTATTCCTCCAAGAGTATGCTGGATAACATCGTAGCTTACAGCAACGCCGAAGGAGACTATCGCTGGGGCGTGGCCGCGCACCCCTACCCGCAGGACTTCTTCAAGCCCAAGTTCTGGGAAGCCGACACCCAGGCCACCTACTCCGAAGACTCCGGCTTCTCCACATTCAAGAACATCGAGGTGATATCCAACTGGATGCTGCGCCGCGAGCACTACTACAAAGGCGAGGAAAAACGCATACTATTCTTCTCGGAAAACGGCGTCAATTCGCTGGACAACAGCACCTACAACCTCAAAGTACAAGCCGCCGGCGCAGCCTGGGCCTGGAAAAAGACGATGCAAAACGCCGGCGTGGACGCCATCATGTGGCACAACTGGTGGGACAACCCCGCCGAGGGCCTGTGCCTGGGCCTGCGCACCAAAGACCACGTGGCCAAGCCGGCGTGGTACGTCTGGCAGGCCGCCGGGACAGACAAAGAATCCTCAGTCTTCGACCAATACCTTTCCATCATAGGCATAAGCAACTGGGGACAGATACATCACGGCGTCAGCACCTCCGGCAGCGAAAATACGCGTCTCGAGCTTGACCAATCCTCGAAGTCTGATATGACCATCACCTATGACGGCACCTATCAGTATTATACGCTCAAGACCACCGGTGGCGACCCGCAGGTAAGCACACAGGCGATGTCCGCCGCCAAGTCCGACAACTCCAACACATTGGTATTTGAATACCAGTCAGCAAACGACATCCCCGACTTCCAAGTATTTATCTCACCGCTGGCTTACGAAGAACGCTCCGTCAAAGTGCCCCTGAGCGCCTCCACCGACTGGAAACGCGTATACATCAATCTCGCACCCCTCGCCAAACAATACGGCTGGGGCGGCGCCGGCAGCAAGCTGCGCTTCGACCCCGGCAGCGTCTCGGGACGCACCATGAAGATACGCCACATTTGCGTCAACAGCGGCGAAAAGTCGCTGATAGCCAATCTGTCGACAATTTCGGACGGCGCCAACCAATGCACCGTCAAAAAAGATGCCAACACCGGCAGTGCGACCATCGTCACCGCCGCCGGCGGCGACCCGTTCTTCTACTCGTCCAAGCTCGCGGCCAATCTGTTGCCCAAGGCCACGAAGATTATGTTCGAATATCAAGCATCAACCTCCGTGCAGGACGCCAAGATATACTTCGTAGACTACGCCGGCGAGACACGCTCCATCAGCCTGGGCAACCTGAATGCCTCCACCAAATGGACGCAGAAGACCGTGGACATCGCCGAGCTGTGCCGAATACACGGCTGGGGCTTCGAAGGCGACTATATGCGCTTCGATCCCGGCACGAAATCCGGACTGACATTCAAGATACGCAACATCTGCATCAACACCGGCGAATACACCTCCACGCTCAACCTCCAGCTGGACAACTACAATTCACACGACAACTCACTGTCTCGCGATGCCGAATGCAACCCTTCGGAAAGTGACATCCTATACGGCCAAAACCTGGCATACTCAAGCTGGACAATCAATACCACCGGCAGCGATCCGTACATTGTATCCAATCCTTTGGACAAAAACCTCAATGCCAATGCCACCAAGTTGTACTTTGAATACAAAGCCTCGGCAGACATCACGCCTCTTGTCGCTTACTTTATGTACCCCGAAACCGATGCACGTTCCACGACTTATAACGACAAAATGCCGGCCACTTCGGAATGGACACCGGTAATCCTTGACATCTCACAGAAACGCAAAGAATACGGATGGGGATACGCCGGCGACCGTCTGCGCCTCACCCTGGGCAAGAAAGTCGGTGTCACCGTCAACCTTCGTCGCCTCGCCATCTACGATGGCACAAGCAATACCGTGGACGTCAACGATATCACCACGCCCACAGACTTCAGCGTACGCGGCGTACGCGGCGGAGCCATCATCACAAGCAGCACTCCGCGCACATTCACCATCTACAACATTGCCGGCGTAATCGTCAACCGGCTTGATGTCGAAGGCGAAACACTCGTATCCCTCGACCCGGGAGTATACATCATCAACGGCGTAAAAGTCGTAGTATACTAACGCTTGACATACACCTAATACGCATAAGGCGGAAGTCGGTCAACCAAGCCGGCCTCCGCCTTTTTGCGTATATCGAAACAGATACTGCACCTAAACCGCAAATTGCAAAAAAAATGCTAACTTTGTCAAAACAAACGCCAAAACAAATCTTAATGAATAAAGCGACTCTCACCATCTTCATTTCTATTTGCCTGTCCCTCGTGGGCGCCATATCGGCCCGAGCTCAGCAGACGCCGGCACCCGGCACCGATGCTGCGCTATACTACGACAAGGCAGTCAAAGGTGATGCCGAGGCACAATTCAACCTCGCAATATGCTATTACGAAGGCACCGGGGTAGACAAAAACTACACCGAAGCATACGCATGGATGCTCAAAGCGGCGCAGCAAGGCTTCGCCCGCGCCGAGTACAACCTCGGAGCATTTCTCGGAAAAGGCATCGGCTGCACCCAAGACTATGTCGAGTCAGCCAAATGGTATCGTCTGGCTGCCGAAAAAGGCAACGCCAACGGTCAATACAACCTCGGAATGTATTTCTATCAAGGTCGCGGAGTGGCCAAAGACGATAAGGAAGCCTACGCGTGGATGCTCAAAGCGGCACAGCAGGGCCATGCACGAGCCCAATGCAACCTTGGAGCGTTTCTCGGCAAAGGCACCGGCTGCACCCAAGACTATGTCGAAGCCGCCAAGTGGTATCGTTTGGCCGCCGAGCAAGGCAACGCCTACGCCCAACAGAATTTGGCATTCTTCTACCACAGCGGACAAGGCGTTACTCGCGATTATGCCGAAGCAGCGCGGTTATACCGCCTCGCGGGCGAGCAGGGACTGGTCAACTCGCAGTATAACACCGCCATAAACTATCTGAACGGCCACGGCGTCACCGAAGATTACGCCGAAGCCGCACGATGGTTCCGTATGGCTGCCGAGCAAGGCGACCCCGACTCGCAATACCTCCTTGCCGAGCTGTACGAGAATGGCGACGGCGTCACCCGAGACCTTGACGAAGCCGCCAAGTGGTATCGCCTCGCCGCCGAGCAGGGCGATACAGATGCCAAAGCCGCATTAGAGCGCTTAGGCCGCTAAACATGCGCTTTCGGTGGCCGAAAGATCCGAGACAAGCCACATACGACAAACAACAATTCAAAAAAAATGATTGAATATCTCGAAGGGCGCATAGACAGCCTGCAACCCGCAGCCGCAGTGATAGACACCGGCGGCATCGGATACCTGGTCAACATCTCGCTCAACACCTACGAAGCCTTGCAGGGACGTGAGCGAGTCCGCGTATTGGTACACGAAAGCATACGCGAAGACGCCTGGGTTCTCTACGGCTTTGCCGACGAGCGCGAGCGCGCATTGTTCCGCCTGCTCATAGGCGTCAGCGGCGTGGGCGCCGGCACGGCACGCGTGGTGCTTTCGTCTTACGACACAGCACGACTCGAAGCTATCATCGCCGGCGGCGATGCCAAACAACTGAAATCAGTCAAAGGCATAGGCGCAAAAACAGCCGAACGCATCATTGTAGACCTGCGTGACAAAATAAAACCGGGCGAACTTACGTTAATACAACAGACCGCCGCACGCTCCGCCGATTACGACGAAGCACTTGGAGCCCTGGTGATGCTCGGCTTTGCCCGTGCCCAAAGCCAGAAAGCTCTCGACCGCCTGTACGATGCCGACCCGACACTGAAAGTCGAAGCAGCCATCAAACAGGCGCTCAAGTTGCTGTAACGTACGGCGACGCGGCGCAAACATTGTTGTAATTGAAGTACATAGACCGCATAATATCGCCGATACGACACATCGGAGCATTGTATGGAAGGCGGCGGAGATGGTATGCCATAGCCGTTGCCACCATTGTTGTGTGCGCCTTGGCGCTGCTGCCGGCCATGGCACAGACGCCTGGCAACACGTCCACGCAGCTGGCTCCGCCGCCGACATTCCGCGCCATCGCGCCCAAAGCCGCCAAGGACACCACATCCATGCCCTTTGCGACGCGCTCCGTGATTCCACACAGCTACGAAGACCTCATTGCCGACGAGCAGGCCTATGACCTTGCAACCCCCTCCAACATCAAGACCGAGGCCGAGTACGACCCCGAAACGCGATGCTACATAGTGCGCACCAAGCTGGGCGACACCGAAATAACAACACCATTCATGCTCAGCGAAGCCCAATACAACGACTGGCAACTTCGCCGTTCGATGCAGCAGTACTACAAACAACGCAACCTCGAGCAAGTCACCGAGAAAGAGAAGAAGCCCTTCAACATCTTCGACATGAACTTTGCCCTCGGCCCCCTCGAAAAAATCTTCGGACCCGGCGGCGTGCAACTGCGCACTCAAGGCTCGGTACAAATTTCTATGGGTATCAAGTCCAACAAGACCGACAACCCGTCGCTGTCGCTGCAAAGCCGCCGCAAGACATACTTCGACTTCGACCAAAAAATTCAGGCCACCATCAACGCCGGCGTCGGCGACCGTCTGAAATTCAACATGACCTACAACACCGATGCCACCTTCGACTTCGACAGCAAGAACATCAAGCTGGCCTACGAAGGCAAAGAAGACGACATTGTCAAGAACATCGAAGCCGGCAACGTGTCTATGACCACCGGGTCGTCGCTGATACGCGGCTCTACAGCCCTGTTTGGCATCAAGACCAAGCTGCAATTCGGGCGGCTGACAGCCACAGCCCTTGTCTCGCAGCAAAACTCGGAGAGCAAGAGCGTCAGCACCCGTGGCGGCAGCCAGGCCACATCCTTCACCATCAACGCCGACGAATACGACCAAAACCGCCACTACTTTCTCGGGCACTTCTTCCGCGACAACTACGACACCTGGGCATCGAAGCTACCTTTTGTGTCTTCGGGCGTCAACATCACTCGCATCGAAGTATGGGTCACCAATAAGGGTAACCGCTACGAACAGTCGCGCAACATCGTATCGTTCATGGACTTGGGCGAAGAAAAGCGCATAGCCTCCGGCCATTGGACGCCCAACCCGGCATATCCCAACCCCAGCAACAACTCCAACGACCTGCTGCGCACCATCAAAGACCAATACCCCGATGCCCGAGACATCTCGCAAGTGACACAGATATTGGCGCCGCTGCAAGCCTATGACATAGAAGGCGGCAAAGACTACGAAAAAATCGAGAGCGCACGCCTGCTTTCATCCAACGAGTACACCCTCAACTCCAACTTGGGCTACATCTCAATCAAAAGCGCCCTCAATGCCGATGAAGTGCTCGCCGTAGCCTACGAATACACCTATCACGGACAGGTATACCAAGTGGGCGAATTCAGCGGCGACATCACCGAGACAGACAAAGCCTTGTACGTCAAGATGCTCAAAGGCACAACCGTCAACCCGCGCCTGCCAATGTGGGACCTGATGATGAAAAACGTCTACAACCTCGGCGGATACCAAATCCAAAAAGAAAAATTCAAATTCAACATCAAGTACCTAAGCGACACCACCGGCACCAAAATCAACTACCTGCCCATACCCGGGCTCAATGACAAATCGCTACTGCAGGTCATGAATCTCGACCGTTTGGATTCGCAACAAGACAGCAACCCCGACGGCTTCTTTGACTTTGTAGAGGGCTACACCATACTTTCGGCCACAGGCAAGGTTATCTTCCCCGTAGTCGAGCCCTTCGGCAGTCACCTCGAATCGGTCATCACCGACCCGGTGCAGCGCGAGCACTACTGCTACCCCCAACTATACGATTCCACCCTGGTTGTAGCCCGCCAATTCGCCGATAAAAACAAATTTGTCATGGACGGCGAATACCAAGCCTCCTCCGGGTCGCAGATACGACTCAACGCCATGAACGTCCCACGAGGCAGCGTTGTGGTCACCGCCGGCGGCGTCACCCTCACCGAAAACGCTGACTATACCGTCGACTACGCCATGGGCATAGTCACTATCACCAACCAATCCATCATCGACTCGGGACAAAGCATCAGCGTCAGTCTCGAAAACCAGTCACTATTCTCGACCCAACGCAAAACATTACTCGGCCTCGACCTGCAATACGAGTTCAGCAAGGATTTCAATATAGGAGCCACCGTCATGCATTTCGGAGAGAAATCGCTCACCGAAAAAGTCAACATTGGCGACGAAGTAGTCAACAATACGATGTTGGGCTTTAACCTGAGCTACAACAAGGAATTTATGTGGCTTACCAATCTGCTCAATAAGATTCCCACTGTCAACGCCACCGCCCCCTCGCGGCTGAGCCTTTCCGCCGAATATGCACGCATCATCCCCCAAAGCCAAAAATCAGGCTCGAACAAAGGATCCTCGTACATTGATGACTTCGAGAGCTCGCAGACAGGCATAGACCTGCGCAGTCCCTACTCATGGTTTCTGGCCTCCACACCTTACGACCCGTCCTCCGATGCCCTGTTCCCCGAGGCGGCACTAAGCAACGAAGTCAGCTACGGCAAAAACCGCGCATTGCTCAACTGGTACTACATTGACCGACTGTTCACTCAGCGCAACTCCTCGCTCATTCCCGGCTATCTCAAGAGTGATGTAGCCCAACTCTCCAACCCCTATGTGCGCGAAGTCACCACGCGCGAAATCTTTCCCGGCCGACAGCTGCAATACGGCGAGAGTAATTCCATACAGACGCTCAACCTCTCATTCTACCCCTCGGAACGCGGCCCGTACAACGTCGATGCCGACAATATCGATGCCGACGGCAACCTGCTCAACCCCGAAAAACGCTGGGGCGGCATCATGCGTCGCATGGACAATACCAACTTCGAGCAGTCCAACATCGCATACATTCAATTCTGGATGCTCAACCCCTTCCTCGACCCGGACAACCCCAATTACGATGGCGGTGACCTTTACTTCAACTTCGGCGAAATCTCCGAGGACATTCTCAAGGACGGCCTCAAGAGCTACGAAAACGGCGTCCCCGCCGACGGCAACAACCAGTACATGGCCGAAACCGTATGGGGTCGTGTGTCGCGCCAAAACTCGCTGACCTACGCCTTTGACACTTCCAACGACGCACGCCGCCGCCAAGACGTCGGCCTCAACGGGCTGTCAACCGCCGACGAGTTCAACTTCGCAACCTACCAAGACTTCCTCCAACGCCTACGTGCCAAACTCAGCCCCACAACCATCGAAGCGATGACCAACGACCGCTTCTCGCCACTGAACGACCCCGCAGGCGACAACTACCACTTCTACCTCAGCGACTACTACGACCAACAGCGCATGAGCGTACTCGAACGATACAAACGCTACAATGGCACCGAAGGCAACTCACTGTCACCCGAAGATGCCGACGACCCGCAATACCAAGCCTCGAGAAGCGTCCCGGACGTCGAAGATATCAACCAGGACAATACCCTCAACGAATACGAGCGCTACTTTCAGTACCGCGTATCCATACGTCCGCAAGACCTCGTGGTGGGCCAAAATTACATCACAGACAAGCAGACATCAATGGTTCGCGGCCGCGACGGCAAAGACTACGAAACCGAGTGGTATCAATTCAAAATACCCTTGGCCGACTACGAGAAAGTCGTGGGCAGCATCACCGACTTCTCCACCATACGCTTTGCGCGCATATTCATGACCGGATTCAAGCGCCCCACCCACCTGCGTTTCGCCACTCTCGAGCTGGTGCGCGGCGAATGGCGCGGATACAACTTCAATCTCAACAAGCGCGGCGATGCACCCGCCCAAGGACAGCTTGACATCTCGGTAGTCAACATCGAGGAAAACGCCTCGCGCGAACCCGTCAACTACGTTCTGCCTCCCGGCGTAACTCGTATCGTTGACCCCGGACAAAGCCAAATCACACAACTCAACGAGCAAGCCATGATGCTCTCAGTCACCGACCTCGATGCCGGAGACGCCCGAGGAGTATACCGCAACACCATGCTCGACCTGCGCAACTATCGCCGCTTGCAAATGTGGACACACGCCGAAGCACTCATCAACAACGCCACACAACTGCAAAGCGGACAACTGTCCGTATTCCTGCGCCTGGGCACTGACGTCAAGAACAACTACTACGAGTACGAGATACCGCTGCAACTGACAGCCCACGGCCACTATAACAACGACTCACCATCCGACCGCCAAATTGTGTGGCCGCGCGACAACTTCCTCGACTTCAATCTCCAAGCCCTCGTAGACCTCAAGAAAGCACGCAACGCCGCCAAACGCGCCGAAGAAGAAGGAGTGGGATATAACACGCTGTACTACGGGCGAGACCCCGACAACGAACGCAATCGTATGGCCGTGCTCGGCAACCCCTCGCTGTCAGACGTGCGCGTCATGCTCATAGGCGTGCGCAACAACAGCTCCACCACCAAAGACGGAATTATCTGGGTCAACGAACTAAAAGTCACCGACTTCAACGAAGAAGGCGGATGGGCAGGCCAGGCCAAGGCCACCCTCAACATCAGCGACATCGCCACCCTCAATGTGGGCACGCACATCGAGACCGCCGGATTCGGCGCCGTAGACCAAAGCCTCAACGAGCGCCGCTTGGACGATTACCACCAGTACAACGTGGCCGTGCAAGCCGAACTGGGACGCTTTCTCCCCGAGGCTGTAAAACTCCGCGCACCCATATACTACTCATACTCCACCGAAAAGACATCACCCAAATACAACCCAGTGGACCAAGACGTCCTGCTCAAAGACGCACTTGACGCCGCCGGGTCCAAGGCCGAGCGAGACAGCATCAACGGATATGCCGAACAGCGAACCACCGTGCGCAACTTCTCAATATCCGGGCTGAAATTCGACATACAAAGCAAGAATCCCATGCCTTGGGATCCCGCCAACTTCACCATCAACTTCAGCTTCAATAAACAGACCAAGGTAGACCCAACCACCGAATACGAGTATACCAACGACTACCGCGGCTCGTTCCAATACTCCTACTCGCCATTTGTCAAGGCACTCAAGCCCTTCTCGTGGATCAAGTCCAAAAACAAGAACCTCAAATTCCTTAAAGACTACGAAATACAGTGGCTGCCCAACAACATCACCTTCCTGACCAATATGAGCCGCTACTACTACGAGCAGCAGACACGTTCGGAGACAGACGTGATGTTCCAAATGCCGGTATCCGTGTCCAAAAACTTTATGTGGGACCGCCAGCTCAATGTCACCTGGAACATCGTCAAGTCGCTGTCGCTGTCCTTCAACTCAAACACGGCCGCACGCATCGAGGAACCCGTGGGTGCCGTCAACCGCAAGCTCTTCCCCGATGCCTATCGCGAATGGAAGCACGAAGTATGGACCAATATCCTGTCAATGGGCACCCCATGGAATTACAACCAGACCTTCAACGCCACCTACAAGGCGCCCTTCTCGCGCATCCCGTCCATAGACTTCCTTACCGCCTCCGGCTCGTACAACGCCACCTACCGCTGGGATCGCGGCGCCACCGTCGACGATGTACGCCTGGGCAACAGCATATCCAACCAAGCGACTTGGTCTGCCGACGGGCGCATCAATTTCGAAGGTCTATGGAACAAAATTCCCTTTGTCAAGGACGTCAACAAGCGCTTTGCCAACAGCCGCCGCAACAACGCCGACACGCGCCGCAAGCCTCGCAAATTCGAGCGCACCTATAAGCTGCAATCCGATACATCACTCACCATCAAGCACAATTTGCGTTGCGCCAAGGTCAAGGTCGTGTCCACGCTCCCCGATGGGACGCCCTTCCCCGTGAAGACGCAAGTCAAGGACAACAACACCCTGGTGGTGCTTACGCGCGGCACGCAGGACGTCAAGTTCACCATCGAGGAAATCATGAAAGACGAGAAGTCGTTGTGGCGCAACATTGGCGAATATGCCACGCGTCTGGCCATTTCGCCGCGCAGTTTCTCGATACGCTACCGCAACACACATACGATGAACATTCCGCTGTTCAACCCCGACATCGGAAATGTCTTCGGGCAAAGCAACTCTTACGGCCCTATGGCTCCGGGTCTGGACTTTGCTTTCGGGTTTGCCGGCGACGACTACCTTGACAAGGCTCTCAACCGAGGGTGGTTGGTTACCGATGATGGACAAACCTCGCCGGCTGTGATGGCGCACACCAACGAATTGAACCTCGAATTAAACCTCGAGCCGGTCAAAGGTCTGCGCATACAGCTTACCGCCAACCGCACGGACAACCGCACCACCCAAGTACAATTTATGTACGCCGATATGCCCACAACTTACGCCGGGTCATATACCAAGACACACTGCGCCATCTCCACTGCCCTACGCAGCGCAAGTGCCGACAACGGATATGCCAGTGACGCCTTCTCATCATTCCTGTCCAACATCCCGGTGGTGCGCGAGCGCATCGAGGGACAATACGCCGGGGTGATCTACCCCAACGCCGGATTTATCAAAGGCACACCGCAAGCCGGAGCGCCTTTCGATCCCACCATCGGCGGCGTCAGCGCCACCTCGTCTGACGTCCTCGTGCCCGCCTTCGTGGCCGCCTACACCGGCACGGACGCGCGACACACCTGGCTCGACCCGTTCCCCTCCTTCAGCTCGGTACTGCCCAACTGGCGTGTAACCTACGACGGGCTCATAAATCTGGGCAATATGCGCAACATCTTCAAAACTTTCACCATCAGCCACGTCTACCAGTGTACATACAGCGTCGGCAACTACTCATCGTACCTCAACTGGGTGGCCGCCGGCGGCGAAAACATGGGCTTCACACTCGACGAACTCACCGGAATGCCCGTGCCTTCATCGCCCTACAACATCTCCTCGGCAGCCATCACCGAGAAGTTTGCCCCGCTGATAGGTTTCAACGCCACACTCAAAAACGATTTGCAATTCTCCGCCGAATACCGCGACAGCCGCACACTGACGCTCAACACCTCCGCCGGACAGGTTGTCGAAGCAACCACACGCGGCCTCAAAATCGGCGCCGGATACAAGATTGTCAACTTCAACTCCTTCCTAAAAATCAAAGGAAGCCAGCACGGCATCTCCAATGACCTGACACTCAATGCCGACTTCAGCATCGACAACAACCAGGCCCTGATACGACGCATAGACAACGGTACCGCCCAGCCCACCAACGGTGCCAAATCCTTCAGCATCAACTTCACCGCCTCGTACGTCATGTCCAAACGCCTGACACTATCGGCATACTTTGACCACCGCGTCAATACCCCGCTGGTGACCACATCATCCTACCCCACCACCAATACCTCCTACGGCATCTCGCTCAATCTCTCGCTTGCACGCTGACGCCGCCGTAAAGCCGGCATCAAAAAAACTTTTGGCAAGAATTGTTTGTTAAAGAAAATATTAGTTGTAACTTTGCACCATAATACGGGGCACAAATGGCTAAGCCCCGCCTCGCACCTCCCTCCATCTATATCCTAAAATCGCTACACAACGGCATATCACGCCGCCTTGGCGACTAAACGCCATCGATCCGTCACATACGTACAAACGCGCATACCACGACCTCGGGCATTGCCCCGGCCACCGCACACGCACACGGAGCAAGAGATGGCAGTCTTTGAAGAGACAAAAGATACTATAATTTCCACACGAACAACTTTTTACGAGGAAGTCGGCAACGACGCACAACACTCGCGCCATGCGGCACATTCGCCCGGCGACACACTGACACGGCGGCACAGACGCCTCCAAACGCCCACCGACTTCCATCCTCAACACATAATATATGTACAATATAACAGATCTTGAGAACATGCCGGACGCCGAACTGCGTAAGGCAGCCGAAGACCTTGGCATTAAAAAAATCAACATCGATCAGCGCCAAGAACTGGTATACAACATCTTGGACCAGCAGGCCATAAACAAGGCCGCCGAAGATGCGCAGAAACCCGTGAAGCCTCGCCGAGGACGCCGTCCCAATGCCGAAAAAGCAGCCGATGACGCAACTCGGACTGACGAAAAGCCCGCACCCAAGAAACGCGGCCGCAAGAAAAAATCAGAGATTGCGGCTGCACAAGCCGCCGAAGCAGCGACCGGTGCCGCCGAGACCACGGCTCAACCTACAGCACAAGCTCCGAAGCAGCCTGCCGCCGAAGCCACACCCGAGGCCGAGGCACCCACAGCCGAAGTCAAGACCGAAGCCGCCGCACAAGCCGCCGAAAAGCCCGCACCCAAGAAACGCGGCCGCAAGAAAAAATCAGAGATTGCAGCTGCACAAGCCGCCGAAGCAGCGAACGGTGCCGCCGAGACCACGGCTCAACCTACAGCACAAGCTCCGAAGCAGCCCAACGTCGAAGCATCCGATGCCACGCCCGAAACGGCACAACCCGTCACCGCTGACACCTCCGAAACCCGGCCCGAAGAACCCGCGCAACAATCCACGCAACAAAACAACGCCGACAACGCACAGCAAGAAAAAACAGACGGCTCATTTGCCACCTTCTTCCCTCAATTCGGCGGAGGACGTACATTCACTCCGCGCTCGCAACGCGAACGCGAAGCCGATGAACAACGGCGCCAGCAGATGCCGCCGCAGGCGCCGCAACCACAACAATTCTACGGCCGTCCCGTATTGACACCCGAGCAAAGCGCAGCCAACCCCATCACCGTCGGCGACCCGCAGCCCAACACCCAGGTGCAGCCGGCACCTCCCGGACAAGGCAAGAAAAACAAGAAAAACCGCAACAAGAACAACGCCAATATGGGATTTGTCGACAGCCGTTTTGACTTCACCGACATCATCGAGACCTGCGGCGTACTCGAAATAGAGAGCCAAGGCTACGGATACCTTCGCTCGGCGGACTACAACTACATGCCCTCGCCCGATGACATCTACCTGACACAACAACAAATCAAGCAATACGCGCTCAAGACCGGTGATGTGGTCGAATGCACCATACGTCCGCCGCGCGAAAACGAAAAATACTTCCCCCTAAGCCAGGTGCTGCGCGTCAACGGCCGCACCCCACGCTTTATTCGCGACCGCATAGCCTTCGAGCACCTCACGCCACTGTTCCCGGACGAGAAATTCGACCTCACCTCCGGCAAGACCTGCAACCTCTCGACTCGTGTCGTCGATATGTTCGCTCCCATAGGCAAAGGTCAACGCGGACTTATCGTGGCGCCCCCCAAGACCGGTAAAACCATACTGCTCAAGGACATCGCCAACGCCATAGCCGAGAACCACCCGGAGACCTACATCATGATACTCCTAATCGACGAACGCCCCGAAGAAGTCACAGACATGCGCCGCACCGTGCGTGCCGAAGTCATAGCATCGACCTTTGACGAGCCGGCTGACCGACACGTACGCATCGCCGGGATAGTTCTCGAAAAAGCCAAACGCATGGTCGAATGCGGCCACGATGTGGTCATCCTGCTGGATTCAATCACCCGTCTGGCCCGCGCATACAACACCTGCGCCCCCGGCTCGGGCAAGATACTCAGCGGCGGCGTAGATGCCAACGCCCTGCAAAAGCCCAAGCGTTTCTTCGGCGCTGCACGCAATATCGAGAACGGCGGATCGCTCACCATCATCGCCACGGCCCTCACCGAGACATCTTCCAAGATGGACGAAGTCATCTTCGAAGAATTCAAAGGTACCGGTAACATGGAACTGCAATTGGACCGCAAGCTCTCCAACAAGCGCATATTCCCGGCCGTGGACATCATAGCCTCGTCCACACGCCGCGACGACCTGCTGATACGCGCCGAAAACCTCAACCGAATGTGGATTTTGCGCAACTTCCTCAGCGATCGCAACAGCATCGAAGCCATGGAGTTCATCAAAGAACGTATGGAACGCACGCGCGACAACGACGAGCTGCTGCGCATCATGAACCAGTAACGACCTGCCGCCGCCCCGTGCCTTGCGCCCCGGCGGCGGCCAATTATACGACAAATGAAATACGCAATCTTCCCTCCCGAAGAAATCCTGCAAACCACCGTCAATCTGCCGCTGAGCAAAAGCGAAAGCGCACGACGACTTGTCATCGATGCCATCGGCGGATATGCCACAGCTGCCGAAGACGTTGCCGACTGCGACGACACCCGTGCGCTGATGCACGCCCTCTCAATGCGCAATGGTCACGTAGATATCGGCGCCGCCGGTACAGCCATGCGCTTTGCCGCAGCTTTCTTCGCCGCCACCGAAGGCACGGACATCATTCTTGACGGCATAGAGCGCATGCGCCACCGCCCCATTGCGCCACTGGTGGAAGCCCTGCGCAGCCTCGGTGCCGACATCGAATACACCGATGCAGACGGCGACCCGGCCAAGGGTACAGAAGGATACGCACCGCTGCACATCCGCGGACGACAGCTCGAAGGAGGCATGGTGAACATCGACGCCACCGTCAGCTCACAATTTATCAGCGCCCTGACACTGGCCGCTCCACTGATGCGCCGTCCGCTACGCATTGTCCTCGAGGGCGATGTAACCTCGGCACCATATCTGCACATGACCCTGGAAATGCTGCGCCGGCGCGGCATAGACGCAGCGCTCGAAGGCAACGATATATGCATACAAGGCAGCGCCGCCGACATCACGGCAGCCGAGACGCCGGTGGGACGCGACTGGAGCGCCGCATCCTATTGGTACGCTATCGCCGCCCTCTCTTCGGGGTGGGTCACCCTCCCGGGACTGCGCCTCGGATATCGTTTGCAAGGCGACAGCGTGGCCGCTGAAATATTCGAGCGCTTGGGCGTCATTTCGGAACAAAATCCCGAAGACGAAGACACGGGCGAACATATTGACGGCGTGGGCTTGTCGGCTTCACCCGAGATATACAGCCGACTGGACCTTGACATGTCGGCCACTCCGGACCTTGTGCCGACCTTGGCTGTGGCTGCCACTATGCTTGGAGTCCCGTTCCAATTTCACGGAGTGCACACTCTGCGCGACAAGGAGACTGACCGACTGGACGCATTGTGTGCCGAGGCGGTGAAACTCGGTGCCCTCTACGAAATAGACGGCGACGACTCGATAGGCTGGGAAGGACGCCGCGTGCCCATACGCACCCTACCCGTAATCGAGACCTACGGCGACCACCGCATGGCCATGGCCTTTGCTCCCGCAGCGCTGTATCTTCCCGGGCTGGTGATAGACTCCCCGGAAGTGGTGACCAAATCCTATTCGGGATTTTGGGACGACCTGCGCAACGCCGGATTTACCATCACCGAGGTGGATGAAGCTGCCGTCAATGCCACCGTACCCTCCGAGGATGAGAACCCCGTCGAAGAACAAATGTCCGAGAAACAAGATCCCGGACTGGCTTCCAACATCTTCCCAACATAATTACGTCCTCTCATGACCGCCATCCTTATTCTGGCAGGCATCATAGTCGTCTTAGGCCTTGCCGCCTACATCCTCCAGCGTCACTTTCACGGAGACTCGAAAAACTCGGAAACCGTAGAGAAATCAGAGGCCGTGGAAAGCTCCGATGGCTCGAAATGCTGCGGTCTGCATGCCGTATGCGAAAAGCTTGCCGACACAGACGGCGACATCGTCTATTTCGATGACGAGGAGCTGGATGCCATGGCCGGCACAGATGCTGCGGCATATACGTCACAACAGGTCGAGCAATTCCGCGAAGTACTCACCACCCTGGCGGACGGCGAAGCCCCGGAATGGTTGCGCAGCCTGCGCCGACGCAACATTGCCCTGCCGGAAGCCTTACGCGACGAGGCTATGATGCTCGTCGAGGATGCGGCACTCGACAACGCTGTCCGGCGACAAAAGACTTAAAATACATGTTTTCCGAACTGCTGACATATCCGTTTTTCAAACTGGCACTAATAGGCGTGGCCATCATTTCCGTGGCTGCCGCCATCATCGGGTCGTATATCATCACCCGGCGCATGGTGGCTATTTGCGGCGGCGTCACCCATGCCTGTTTCGGCGGACTTGGCCTGGGGTACTATTTGGGCATCAGCCCCGTGCTTATGGCCGGCGTCTTTGCCGTGGGGTCGTCGCTGTGCGTCGACTGGCTATCGGCACGGCTGCGCGTGCGCCAAGACAGCGCCATAGCCGTCATCTGGGCTCTGGGTATGGCCATAGGCGTACTCTTTGTATTCCTATCGCCGGGATATGTGCCCGAACTCAACAGCTTCCTTTTCGGCAACATCCTCACCATCAACACCACGGACATCACGTCCTTTGCCATATACACCGCCGTGCTCATCGCATTTGTGTCGTGGCAATGGCGGCGCATCATTGTCTGTGCCTTCGACCCCGACTTTGCACGCGTGGCCGGGCTGCCTGTGCGCTTCGTCACTACAGCTATGACCGTGCTGGTGGCCGTATGTATTGTACTGACAATACGTCTTGTAGGCGTAATGCTGCTGATGTCCATGCTTTCACTGCCGATGATGGTGGCCGAAATTTTCTGCCACCGCATGGGGCCGCTGATGGCGACCAGCGCCATAGTATCTCTGCTGACATGCCTGGGCGGACTCTTTATCAGCTCAATGATGGATATACCTTGTTCGGCAGTCATAGTCATACTGATGGCCGCCATATTTATTTTGGCCAAAACAGCCAAAACTTTTATTGCACTTATTAACAACACTCGTACTTCGTCATGAAAATTTGTGACAACATTCTCGATACCATCGGCTCTACACCAATGGTACGCATCAACGCCCTTAACCCCAATCCCCTTGTCAACATCCTGGCCAAGGTAGAGGGCTTCAATCCCACCGGAAGCATCAAGGACCGCATAGCCCTAAATATGATTGAGCAGGCCGAAAGCGAGGGCCGCCTACACCCCGGGCAAACCATCATAGAACCTACCAGCGGCAACACCGGCATAGGTCTCGCCGTCGTGGGCATCATCAAAGGCTATCACGTAGTCATCGTCATGAGCGCCGGCGTCAGCATCGAGCGCCGACGCATGATACGTTCTTACGGCGCCGAGGTCATACTCACCCCCGCCCAAGACGGTACCGACGGAGCCATACGACTGGCCCGCAAAATGGTAGCCGAGCAACCGGAAAAATATTTCATGCCCGACCAATTCAGCAATGCAGCCAACTATCAGGCACACTACCGCGTGACAGCCAACGAAATATGGGCTCAGACAGACGGGCATGTCGACTACCTGGTCAGCGCCATCGGCACCTCGGGCACCATCATGGGCATAGGCCGCTACCTGAAGGCCCTCAACCCCAAAGTGCAAATCGTGTGCGCCCAACCCGTACGCAACCACTACATCCAAGGGCTCAAGAACCTTGAAGAGGCCATAGTCCCGGCCATCTACGACCCTGCGCGTATCGACCGACAGGAAATGATCGAGTCGGAGGAAGCCATAGACATGGCTCGCCAAATCATTGCGCACGAGGGCATCTTTGCCGGCATGTCCAGCGGCGCGGCCATGATAGCCGCTCGCCGTACAGCCTTGGACGCCCCCGACGGCAGCAATATCGTGGTCATCTTCCCCGACCGCGCCGAGAAATACTTGTCTACCGTTATGTTTGAGCCTTTCGCAGACAAATAAACACCTGACGCAGACCATCATGAACCCTCTCCGCGCATTCCTTGCAGTCTCGGCCGCATTCATCGGCACCTTCGCGGCACTTGCCGACGCCGAAATCACGTGGATAGGCGGCACCGAATATGACTTCGGCGCTTTTGCCGAAAGCACGGAGCCTACCAAGTGCGTCTTCCGTTATGTCAATACCGGCGACGAGGACTTGGTCATCACCGGGGCACGGGCTTCGTGCGGATGCACCACGCCGCGCTACGACACACGGCCGCTGGCACCGGGCGATACAGCATTGATTACGGTGGCCTATGACTCGCAGGGACGGCCGGGGCGATTTGCCAAGAGCGTGTTTATCAACGCCAACACAACGCCACCGCGCTCGGTGCTCATCATCAAAGGTGTTGTAGTAGGTGCGCCGCAGACCATTGCACGCCGCTTTCCCGTGGACTTCGGTCCGTTGAAAATGGCTCATTCCTCGGTGATACTGGGTCAGGTTATGCGCCGACACGTCAAGAGCGTCTTTACGAATGGATACAACGGCAGCACCGATACCATCTCTCCAACCGTGGCCTATGCGCCTAAATGGTTGGAAGTAACGCCCACACCGCGTGACGTACCGCCGGGCGAGCGTCTCAGTCTCAGCTTCTACGTCAATGGCGACCGAGTACCCCTGTACGGGGCCAACCTCGATTCAGTGGTCATTGTCCCCGACAGCCGACATCCCGAGATACGACATACTCTCGAAATCTCGGTGGACGTACACGAGGATTTCTCTAAGGTGGAGCCACGAGCTCTTGCACGCGCGCCGCAGGCCGCCGTGGACTCGGAATTGATCAATATAACCTGCGACGGCGATGGACATGCCGTATTACGGCTGTCCAACCGCGGCAAAGGCGAACCGCTGCTTATACGGCGCGTTTACACACTGTCGCCGGCGTTAGAGGTGTCCGTGCCCAAGAGCGGAAAAGTCAAGAAAGGCCGCACTGCCGACATCTACATATCTATGGTGCGCGAGGCCTTACCCTCGGACGGAAGGCCGCTGGATGCCCGTGTATTTGTAATCACCAACGACCCGGTTACGCCGGTCATCACCGTGCGCGTCACCGCCGCTTGTCCCTAAGCACAATATGAAGCGCCCCGGCACACATATTGCCACTGCCGTCATGGCCGCGCTCATAGCGGCTATAGCCGTGGCCGTGTGCATACGCATGTATGCGCACTACCCCGCCGGCGACGAGTTGCGCTATTTATATTGTTTTGACAACGCGCAGGGGCGCGATTATTTTGCCTTTGCCACCATGCGTCCCGTCGAAGATTGGGGCGACATCATCCATTCGATGGGCTTCCATTATATGGGCGTCAACGGCCGCGTACTCATCCACAGCTTCGAGATGGCCATCTCATCCTTGGCCGGACCCGAATGGTTCTATCCGCTGAACATGGCGGTGTTGGTGCTGGCGGTCATCGGCTGCTGCCGCCTATGCGGCCGCCGGCTGAGGCGCAACGCGCTGTGGTGGGTCGTAGTGGTGACACTATGGCTGCACGCCTTCCCCGAACCGGGGCGACTGTGGCTATCCATCAACCTTGCGCCCAATTACTTGTGGCCATCGCTGGGCACTTTGGCGCTGCTTTGGTCCATATATGGACATCGCAGCGCGTGGCTGCAATGCACCTTGGCCTTCCTGGTGGGAGCGTCCAACGAGGGATTTGCGTTTCCCCTTTGCGGCGCCTTGTGGTGCATAGCCCTATGGGGCGGCGAGGACCGACGCCCGCCGCTGGCCACGATGATAGCCCTGTCTATGGGTTGCCTTGTATTGGCCTGGGCTCCGGGCAACTGGCAACGCATGGCCGCCAACGATGCCTCGGGCGGAGGGCTGCTTACGGGGCTTGAAATGCTGGGGCGTCTGCCGGCTCTATGGTTCTTCGCGATCATGGCCGTATTCACTGCCGTGCGCAACGGCATACGCGGATTATGGCATACCCTCGGCACAATGCCTGTGGTATCCTTAGCACTGGCCTTGGCTATACTGATGTCGATAGCCGTACATACGGGACAGCGGTCTCTCACGCCGGTAGCCCTATTTGCGGTGATGGCCGGACTGCGATTGCTCGAACCGATAATACCTACGCACGACACCCGAGGCACGCGCCTCGCCGCCATAGTCCTGCTGGCCGTAGTGACGGCGCATCAAGCATGGGTCACCATTGAGCATGTGCGCCGGTACGAACAGATAGGCAATGTCATCGAATACGCACGCGAAGCACAACGCGGCAAAGCGCCGGCGCCGACAAAAAACATTCGGATACATTACAACTGGACCGAGCCGCCGAGGCTGGTGCGCAGATACGTGTACGACCAACCGCCTACGCGATTTGCCACCGAATACCAGTGGCGTCTACAAGGCCGATATTATGCCGGAATTCAGATATACACGTATTAGCAACCTGCCGACACTCCGACGGCAAGTCGCAAAACATCTCACGACATTCTCATCAAACACAACAGGAACGGACTACGGCGCGGCAATACCATCGCCATATTGAGTCCGACACCGAGTGTTGAGTATTAGTGCTTTAGCGGAATCTTGGCGATACGTCGTGCGTGACGTCCTCCCTCAAAAGGCGTAGACAGAAACATATCCACGATAGCCAAGGCATCCGAAGGCTCGATGAAGCGTGCCGGAAGCACCAGAACATTAGCATCATTATGCGCACGCGCCAAGCGTGCCAGTTCCACCGTCCAGCACAATGCCGCGCGTATGCCCTGATGCTTGTTCAGCGTCATATTTATACCATTGCCGCTGCCGCACATCGCAATGCCCGGATAGCACTCGCCCGACTCGACAGCCTCGGCGCACGGATGCGCAAAATCGGCATAGTCGCAAGACTCTGCCGAATGAGTGCCGAAATCCTTATAGGCTATACCCTTTGACTCGAGATAACCCTCGATAATGCATTTCAGTTCGTAACCGGCATGGTCGCTGGCCATAGCCACAACCTTACCATCTTTCAAGATACTGTATTCTTGTCCCATAATTATCTGTTTCTAACTAAATTATATCGTAGAACACCGTGGCACAACAAGTCGCGAGAAAGTGCGTTTGCGCAATGCTCGGCCCACTTATGTCCATACTGAAGTGCAAAATAATAAAAAATATTCGAGATAATCGCTTGTCGTATCAAAAAAACTTTCTACCTTTGCACCACAAAAGCCCAGGTGGCGGAATGGTAGACGCGCTCGTTTCAGGTGCGAGTGTTGAGAGACGTGCAGGTTCGAGTCCTGTTCTGGGCACCATCCGCAGTAAGGTCGACACCACCGTGTCGGCCTTAATTTTTTCTACCCCCCTCCCGGTCTCTCCCGGTATGTAAAATCCAAGAGCAAATGCAATACTACAAAAATGCCCGGTTGACCTTCTTTTGCCTGTCTTGTTTATTTGAGATCTGATTGTATTATCATTCGCAGCCTAAAAGCCAGTCGGAGGCCTTTACGATTTTGATTCTTTTGCCTTCCACCGTTTTAACTTCGGGTGTCCCCTCCATGATTATAAGTGTCAGGTTGTCACATTTAACGCTTTCCGAGCCTTTGACAAGCCCACCTATTTCTCGCTTGTAGAGTTTTTGAGAGGGGTTAGAGAAATCATAGGAGACCTGAATGAGCTCGTCAATCCTGCCACTCCTCACTACAACAAAATCAACCTCGTAGGCCTTATGCTTCTTAAGATAGTATAACTGATCGGACTCCGGATTCATCCGTCGCATCAATTCAAGAGCAACGACATTCTCAAGTCGCCATCCATATCCGGTGGAGCCGAATGAATACTCATGATTTGAGATGAATGCGACATCGATTGCATAATACTTCCGTATTCTTTGACGATCAACCGGCTTATAAGAAAACATGGGCACCTCGCGAAGAAGATATGATTCGGTAATTTACCACTTCTTCGTACGCCTATTACAATTTGGGCGAGTTTACTCTTAAGATTGATTTGGCCCTCTTCTATACGCGGCACCAGAGCTGACAATTCGAGATTGTCCAGTTCGGAACGCTGATCTGCTAATATTTATCTATAATCCATAGGCTTATATTTGCTGCAAAGACAGCAAAAACTTTCCGCATTTTCAAATATGGAAGATTTTACGCTATTCTATTTTCAAATATGGAAAAACTAACGAGTTTCTATTTTCAAATATGGAAAACTTGATGGGATTCTATGATTATCCCTGAAAAGTGTTGACAGATTTGAGAGCGATTGACTAATGTGGTTTACACCACCGGGGACGGTTTTCCATTCTCTTTACAAGCAATTTTGAGGTTGACTGATTCGATTTACAGACATTGCTCGGTAAACTATTGTTTTCCACACTCCGGCATATCGGCGCCTTCCCAAATTCATGCGCCGGCATTTGCGCTTGATCCCGGTATATATCAACCTTGATAATTACTGAAGAAGTCGTGATACTTTGTATTGCCACAGTTGATTACAAGCACTCGCTCACGTGCTCGCGTCAATGCCGTATATATTAATTCCGAATTGCCTTCAGTCTGCTCTATTATTAGAATTAAGTTTGGCGCTTCCCATCCAAAAATTGAGTTCTTCAAAATGATTTCCTAATTTTGCACTTGCCACTCGACTCTACACCCTGAATTCTTAGCGTGAAACTTTGATGTCTCAAAAATTATTTGCTAACTTTGCATATATAATACGTTCAAAATCTGACAATGACCTAATGAATAAAAGACATACGGCGAAAGCCGATAAATTTTTGAGAATACCTTTGTAGTCGTTACAGGCGTTCTTTGCAGTTGCAAAGCGAGCATAGCTCGATAAGGTCAGCCTTCAGATGCTACTTGGGAGTTTATTTTTTTCACCGACAATCTCTGCCAATGAATAAGACAGAACTTGCTCGAAAGATTCAAGCCCTTGACGGTTTGAGCAACGAGGAAAAAACCGCGTTGCTCGAACTTATACGAGGTCATAAAAAGTACGGCCTTGTATGGGAAGACAAGCCCGAAGACATCGAAGAACGCCTTCGGGAAGACCTGCCCGTACTCGTAGAGCGCAACGACGATAAAGTCCACCCAATTATTTCGGACAATCCCGACGCTCCCAACCATATTATCATTGAGGGAGATAACTACGCAGCTTTAACTGAACTATCATATACTCATTCAGGAAAGATTGATGTTATATATATCGACCCTCCCTATAACACAGGCAATACTGATAGAGATGGTGGCTTTGTGTATAATGATTCTTTCGTAGGTGCTGATGAAGACTATAAACATTCCCTATGGCTATCGTTTATGGCTAAACGTCTTAAATTAGCCAAAAAGCTTCTTTCAAAGTCAGGGCTATTGTTTATATCTATTGGCGACCATGAAATGTCGCAGTTAGTGAATCTCTGCAAAGAAATCTTCCTTGAACCCAATTATATCGAAACATATATTTGGGTGAGTACGAATCGACCTGACAATAGCTCTCCAATTTTACGACGCAACGCCGAATTTGTATTGTGTGTTGCTCGTGATGCAAAGGCAATCAAAGAATTTAGAGGAGTAGTTTCCGCTACGTCAGGAATGCCTTCTTTGACAAAGGCAAAGGAAAAGATTAAAACGATAACGTTTCCCGCAAATTCAGTGCGAACTTCACTGCCTGATGGCACTTACAGTGCTGGTCTTAAAGAGAACGGCAGAAATCCTCAATGGGAGCTTATGGCAGATGCAACTGCTGAAAATGGCATATTCATAACACCTGTAATTCTCAAAGGTCATTCCTATTGGGCTACTGATAAAAAGATTCGGGAGGAACTTGCTGCTGGAACTGAAATATGGGTCAAATCCGAATCTTTTGTCCCGTATTACTTAAAGACAAAAGAATCGGTAAACAGACCTACTAAAATACTTCCGGGTGATATTGTCAAAGATGGCTTGTTTGCGAATACTGAACTTAACGCTGGCATCTTTCACGAGAAAGTTTTCAATAATCCGAAGCCATCGCCTCTTGTTCAATTCTTAATAAACTTCATCCCAAGTAATACAATTCTCGATTTCTTTGCAGGTTCCGGCACTACACTTCACGCTGTTATGTCGCTTAATGCAGAAGATGGAGGCAAGCGTACCTGTATTCTCTGCACCAACAACGAGAACGGCATTTGCGAGAATGTTACCTATGAACGTAACAAGCGCGTAATCGAGGGTTATACGAAACCAAATGGCGACGAAGTGGCCGGACTTGCCGACAATAATCTACACTACTATCGCACTGAATTTTTGCCTCGTGAACGCTCGGTCAAAAATATGCGCGAACTCGTTCAGGCTTCAACCGGGCTTCTCTGTATCAAGAATGACCTCTATACGGAAGCGCCGTTTGGAGGCCGCAAGATGAATCCAAAGTATGCCCGTTACTTCGAGAATGCCGGACAGCGTATGCTCGTAATCTACGAGGAAAGGGCGATACCGTTCATCGCTGACATTATCAAGACAATGCCGGAGGGAGAGAAAATCAAGGTTTATGTTTTCTCGCACGGAAGTTACGCCTACGACGATGAATTTGCCGAAGTTGCTGACCGCGTAGAGCTGTGCGCTCTGCCGCAAGCCATCTACGACGCTTACCAAAAAGTGCTCCCCAAACGCAAACCAAAATTCCTCGTCGATGATTTGGTGGTAGAAATCGAGGAAAACGAACAGCAAGAAACCGCAGGTCTTTTTGGATTTGACAACGAGGAAGGAGGCGACAAATGAAACAGATACGCTATCAGCAGAAAGCCGTTGATGAACTTGTAAACAAGACCATCGACCTACTCGGTCTGCGTGGCAACCGCCACACACTTGTTTTCAAGTCGCCCACCGGCTCCGGCAAAACCGTTATGGCATCGGAAATGCTTATGCGGCTCAATCAGGAATTGGCCGAGCGTCCCGATGCTCCATATACCGAAGTAGCCTATATTTGGATTGCTCCAAACAAACTGCATGAGCAGAGCTACTTCAAGATGAAGAACTACTTCACAGAGAATTGCGCCCTGCGCCCTGTAATTTATGATGAACTCGACCACTCCGCCGACGGATTCATCAAGCCGGGCGAAATTCTCTTTGTAAACTGGGAGAGCATCAACAAGGACAAGAACCTGATGGTGCGCGAAACCGAAAACTCGGCGTCGCTTTATGATATTACTCGCCGTACACAAGACGATAACGGCATACCTATCGTGCTTGTAATCGACGAGGAACATATGTTTGGCGGCAAGAACGCCAAGAAGTCAGAAAAGGTGCTCGCCACGATTCAGCCAAAGGTTGAAATACGTGTATCTGCAACTCCGCAGACCAACGGCGAGCAGCAGGTGAACGTGCCGCGCGAAAAGGTCATTGAAGAAGAAATGATTAAGGAGAACATCATCCTTAATCCGGCTCTCGACTTCAAAGATCCTCACGGCTCGCTCAATCAGCATCTTATTTGGCTCGCCATGCAAAAGCGCGAAGAACTCGCCAAAGCCTATAAGGATCTTGGCGTTGACATCAACCCGCTTTTGCTTATTCAGCTTCCCAACGATACGAGCGAAAATCTCACCGCTGACGATACGAAAGTCAAGGACGAGATTTTAGCCACGCTCGATGCCTACGGCGTGAACACCGCAAACGGCAAACTCGCTATATGGCTGTCGGGCGAGAAGACCGACAATCTCGATATGATAGACCGCCCGAACGACCCAACCGAGGTATTGCTTTTCAAGCAAGCCATTGCACTCGGCTGGGATTGCCCCCGTGCTGCGGTACTACTTATTTTCCGTAAGATAGAGAGCTTCCAGTTCTCGGCGCAGACCGTCGGGCGAATACTCCGAATGCCGGAGCAAAAGTATTACACCGACCAACGGCTTAATCAGGGTTACGTCTACACAAACCTCTCGAAAGATATAATCGAAATCGTCAAGGACGATATGGATTATCTCGCCTCGAACATTGTGGCAAAACGCCGGGAGGGTATCACAAACATTATACTCGATTCTGAATACAGTGAACGACTTTCGACTGACCGAAACCGACTCGGCACCGACTTCAAGAAAATCCTAAAAGATACATTCATATCCGAGTGGGGGCTTGAATCCGGCCAGTTGTCGCTCTTTACCGAAGATATGCTTTTCGGCGACGGTGAACCTGCCGAAGAAAATGTTGATGTAACAAGCGAGACTTACCGAAACCGACAGGCCGCCAAGAGAAATCCCAATATTCGCTTTGATGTGAAATATGTGGGAACGGATATTGTTCGCGACCTTGAAATGACGGGCGAGGTAGGCTCTCGAATAATTGAGAGCAAAGCTACTTACATAAATAATGTAGCCGACCTTACGGCAATGTATCTCGCTTTCTGCAAACGATTGCTCGGAAACGAGTACGAGCAACGAAGCGTTAAAACCCTCGGCGGAGCACTCAAAGAAGTTATGGAAGAACTCTTTGAGGTGTTCGAGTATGATGCTATGAAAATCATTCTGTCGAATGACAACGAGCATCATAACCGCCCGAAGTTTGAACGCCTGATATCGAAAGCGATAAAGAAATACACTGAAATTCTGCGTATGCGCCAAGCCGCCGCCAAGCGTCGCGCCTTCAAGCACTACGATTGGGTGGTACCGGCCGAACGTGCTTATCCCGTTGATACGTTCAACGAACAGCCGCAAATCGACTACCACGCTCTGCTGCCGTTCATGGAATACAAGGGAGCATCCACCGTGGAACACGCCTTTGCGAGCTTCCTTGAATCTCAACGCAACGCGATTGAGTGGTGGTACAAGAACGGCGATCAGGGCAAAGCCCATTACGCCATCGGTTATACCAACTCACAAGGTGAAAAAGCTCTGTTCTATGTCGATTTCATTATCCGCACTAACAGCGGCGATATTTTCCTTTTCGACACGAAAACTGAAAACAGCGACCCCGAAGCTCCCTACAAGCATAACGCTCTTTGGGAGTATATGCAGCTCCCCGAAAACAAGGGCAAGAAACTACACGGCGGTATCATTATACCTGACAACTTCGGCAACTGGGTATATTCACCGGCACCGCTCGACCTTAACATCCGACACTACCAACTGGGATATTTTCGACCCGCAACAATATCAGTAAGCTATGGCTAAAGGACTTGACAGTAAATTTCTTCACTACGGCATACGCAAAGACGATCTCTCAATGATTGAGGCCATCTGCGATGCCGAGCAGATAGATTTCGAGTGGCTGAGTGAAGATATTCTCAAAGCCTATCACGCCAAAAAAGTTGACGCGATAGAGATTGACGATGCCGCGACGGAAGAAATTATCCGAGCGGCCATACAAAAGATTAAACAGTAAACCATCCTCGCCATGCTAATTCAGAGAATCAAAGTCAGCAACTACAAAACCTATCTTGACCTCGACCTCGATTTGAGCGTTGACGAGGAACGCCCCATTATTCTTATCGGCGGCTCGAACGGCGGTGGTAAGACCACCTTGTTTGAGGCTATCAGCGGTGCGCTCTACGGCCTCAAAATCGAGAACCGCGAGCACTTCATGGAGCTTGTCAATCAAGGCGCCGTCGGACAGGTCAAGCCCGAAATATCCCTGCAAATCACTTTTAGCGGAAAGGTACTCGGCCAGGAGCAGAAATATATCCTGAAACGCACATATGTACTTAATCCTGCTGGGAAACCGCTCGAAAGCGTAAGCCTCAATATGAACGGCAATCTCTTTGTGTACGGCACCATGACCGCGCCCAAAGAACGCATCAAGAACGAGCAGGAGGTCAACAAGATTATCAAGGCAAACCTACCGCAAGAGTTAAGCCAGTATTTCCTGTTCGATGCCATGCAGTCGAGCGAGCTTCTTAAAAAGAATGTGTTCGCGCAGACTATCCGCGACAACTTCGAGA